>JAESFU010000001.1_pt1:3942500-4213068 | contig 4213068 bp, 3998 predicted proteins | sample 9269461 | NCBI WGS metagenome assembly JAESFU01 (sample SAMN14502556, study PRJNA617107) | algae metagenome | isolation source: Stenomitos rutilans HA7619-LM2 and co-occurring heterotrophs from cave walls | place: USA: Waikapalae cave, Hawaii | collected 2009-07-28 | reverse complement strand
GGCCCTTAGGGGGCTTCCCAGCCGCCCCGCCGACTTCCTAAGGTTGCCGCAATGCGAACCGGCCTCGATCATCTGCCCCAATCGAAACAGCGCGAACTCGCGCATGTCGTGCGCGTGCTGTTCGAAGAATTTGAAGCCGCCCATGCGATGGGGACTTCCAAATGGAAGAAGCAGGCTCGCATCTTCAAGATTGTTCTTTACGGCAGCTATGCGCGCGGCGACTGGGTCGATGATCCCGTCGGCGGATACAAGTCGGATTATGACTTGCTCATCGTCGTCAACGATGATCGGCTGACCGACTTCGAGGTCTGGTCCGCCGCCGAGGACCGGCTGATGCGCGAGGTCACGATCAACAACGGCCTGACCGCGCCGGTCAGCTTTATCGTCCACACGCTCACCGATGTGAACGCGCAGCTCGAGCGCGGACGGCCTTTCTTCGTCGATATCGTCGCGCAGGGGATCGCGCTCTACGAGGCCGAGGGATACGAGTTCGCGCAGCCGCGCAATCTTCCCGCTGATGAAGCGCGCTTTGAGGCGCAGAAGCATTTTGACGAATGGTTTGGCACGGCCTCGGGCTTTCGCGACACGGCGGCCTATGCTTTGTCGAAAGGCCGAAACAAGGAAGCGGCGTTTCTCTTCCATCAGGCGACAGAGCGGTTCTATCACTGCACTCTTTTGGTAACATCCCTGTACAGCCCCAAATCGCACCGCCTCAATTTCCTTCGATCGCAGTGCGAGCAGATTGCGCCCGCCTTGATCGAAGCCTGGCCGCGCGGCGACAAGTTCAGTCGCCGCTGCTTCGAACTTTTGAGGCTGGCGTACGTAAACGCTCGCTACTCGCCGTCATACGAGATCACCGCCGAGGAACTGAACTGGATCGGCGAGCGCGTCGCCGTGCTCGAAGGCCTCGTCGAAACCATCTGCCGCGACCATCTCGCGGGATTGCAGGGCGCCGACCGCGCCGCAGAATAGGGGAGCATTATGGAAGATTCCGAAACGCTGGTCACGCTGACCGCCGACATTGTTGCTGCGCACGTCAGCAACAATAGTGTCGCCATATCGGACATTCCGCTCGTCATCCGTTCGGTGCATGACGCGCTTGCCGGACTCGCCTCGGGTTCGGAGCCTGAACCCGAACCGCAGCAGCCCGCCGTCTCTGTGCGGGCATCGGTGAAGCCCGACTATATCGTCTGCCTTGAAGACGGCAAAAAGCTCAAGATGATGCGTCGTCATCTGATGACGCGCTATGGCATGACGCCCGAAGATTACCGCGCCAAATGGAACCTGCCGAAGGATTACCCGATGGTCGCGCCCAACTATGCCGAGAAGCGCCGCGCACTTGCGAAGCAGATCGGTCTTGGAACCAAAGGGCGAGGGGGCGGACGCAAGCCTGCAGCACGGGGACGCGCTAAAGCAAGGTAGCGTTTACTACTGCCCGCGATAGGGCTCGCACGCGATCCCGTCATTGTCGGCATCGAGACCATCACGATATCCCGGTTCGCCGCGATAGAGCGGCGCCGATCCCGCTGCGCGGGCATCGTCGCACCGCCGCCAATGATCACCCGCGTGCGGCGCGCGCTCGCGGGCGAGGCCGGTGGCGACGCTGAACTCTTCGGCGGCAGCAAAAAGCTGCGCCCGGCCATCCGACGTCGTGCCGACCGAGCCGACACCGACTATCGCGCCGAGCAGGCCGGCGCCCAACAATATGTTGGACGCCGAAGGCTTGCGCCGGGGGCGCCTTCGAGGTTTCCAGTGCCGCGTCACGGCGCCAACATAATGGCCCGTGGTAAATGTTCGGTATCGCGACCGTCATGCCGCAGCGGCCTCGAAGGCGCGTTTGCCGCGACGACGCCAGAGCAGCAATTGCCGCTCGCGTTCCTCGCCGCGCAATGTCGCCGCTGCATCCACAAGCAGCCCGAGGATGACCGCGCGATCATCGCCGGTCAGTTCGACCAGATCGGCCTTGGCGACGAGCCCGCCGAGCTCGATCAGCTGCCGCGTTCGCTCGCGGCGCTTCACCTGCCATTCCCGCGTGTCATGCCGCGCCCGCTTCGCCTGAAGGCAATTCCGGGCTTGCACCGCCCGCCGCGTCGCCGCTCGCGTCCCGGCGAGCAGATTTGCGAGCGCGGGCGCCGTCACCGCGAAAGAAGGCCGCGCCGCTCTTGCGCCACGCCTCCTTTCGTGCGGCATCCGCGCCGACCGCATCGAGAAGCGCTCCTGCAAGTTGTTCGATCGACAGCGCGTCGGCGCCGGTTGCGCTGATCAGTTCGCCAAGCTGGCCTTGCTTCTTTGTCTTGAGCGCTTTCGTCTTGTCGGTGAGCGCCTGGAGTTCGGCGTCGTAATCACGCGGTTTACGCATCGTATGTCCTTCCTTGTTCGAGGGTCGGACGAACCAGCTATGCCGAGTCTCATGCTGCGACAATGCGTTGAAATCTTGTGAGAAGCTGTGATCCCGAGCGCGATGAAATCGTGTGAGGGCGCGCTTATACGTCGTGCCGACGTGCTCGTTTTTCCCTAGATGGAAAGCCCTCATGGCGATCTATCATTTCTCGGCAAAAATCATTTCGCGCGCTGCCGGAAGCAGCGCGGTCGCCGCGGCCGCCTATCGTTCGGCAGATCGCCTTCACGACGAGCGGCTTGGCCGCAGCCACGACTTTTCGAACAAGGCCGGCGTCGTGCATAGCGAAGTGCTGCTCCCCGATGGCGCGGACGAACGCTGGCAGGATCGCAAACAGCTCTGGAACGATGTCGAGGCGGCCGAGCTTCGCAAAGATGCGCAGCTTGCCCGCGAGATCGAGTTCGCGATCCCCCGCGAGATGACCGAGGAGCAGGGGATCGAGCTCGCCCGCGATTTTGTGTCCCGCGAGTTCGTCGACCGCGGCATGATCGCTGACCTCAATGTCCATTGGGATATCGGCGCGGACGGGCTCGCCAAGCCTCATGCCCACGTCATGCTGACGATGCGCGAGATCCGCATCGGTGAGGACGGCAGCGCCGAGTTCGGGGCCAAGGTGCGCGACTGGAACCGCACCGAGCTGCTCACCCATTGGCGCGAAGCCTGGGCGGACCATGTGAACACCCGCTTGGCTGAACTCGACATCGACGCGCGCGTCGATCATCGCACGCTGGAAGCGCAGGGCATCGACCTCGAGCCGCAGCACAAGATCGGCCCGGCGGCATCGCGCATGACGGCTGAGGGACTGGAAGCAGACCGGTTCGATGAGCATCTCGAGATCGCGCGCTCGAACGGCGAGAAGATCATCGCCCATCCCGACATCGCGCTCGACGCGATTACGCACCGTCAGGCGACGTTTACGAACCGCGATCTTGCGATGTTCGTGCATCGGCATAGCGACGGCAGGGAGCAGTTCGACGCCGTCATGTTGGCGGTCAAATCGTCTCCCGATCTGATCGCGCTCGGCACGGACGGCCGCGGCGAGGAGCGCTTTACGTCGCGGTCGATGATCGACACCGAGCAGCGGCTCGAGCGCGCGACCGCGACACTCGACGCGCGTCGCAATCATGCGGTGCCCGAACGGCAGCGCGAGCGGGCGCTCGCGCTCGCCGAGAAACGCGGCCTAGATCTGTCGGTCGAGCAGCGCGGCGCGCTTGAGCATGTCACCAGCGCGCGCGGGATCAGCAATGTTATCGGCTATGCCGGGACGGGAAAGAGCGCGATGCTCGGTGTCGCGCGCGAGGCGTGGGAAGCGGCGGGCTATCAGGTGCAGGGCACAGCACTCTCAGGGATCGCTGCCGAAGGGCTCGAACAGGGATCGGGCATAGGCTCGCGCACGCTTGCCAGCCTCGAACATGCATGGGGACAAGATCGAGATCGTCTCACCGACAAACATATCCTCGTCATCGACGAGGCAGGCATGGTGGGAACGCGCCAGCTTGAACGCGTTATGTCGGAGGCCGAACGGCAGGGCGCCAAGGTCGTGCTCGTCGGCGATCCGCAGCAGCTCCAGGCGATCGAGGCGGGCGCGGCGTTCCGTTCGGTCGCCGAGCGCCATGGCGCAATCGAGATCATGGACATCCGGCGGCAGCAGGAAGATTGGCAGCGCGAGGCAACGCGCGAGCTCGCGACCGGGCGAACCGGCGACGCGATCTCGCGTTATGCAGACGCGGGCTTCGTGCATGCCGCCGAGACCCGCGAAGCGGCGCGCGCCGAGCTGGTCGATGCCTGGGATCGCGATCGCCGGCAGTATCCCGATGCTAGTCGCATCATCCTGACCCACACCAATGACGAGGTGCGGGCGCTTAACGAGAATATTCGCGAGCGCTTGAAGGCCGGCGGCGTGCTTGGCGCCGAGGTCGCGCTCACCGTCGAGCGCGGCGAGCGAATGTTCGCAGAAAATGACCGCGTGATGTTCCTCAGGAATGAGCGGAGCATCGGGGTGAACAACGGTTCCCTCGGGACCGTCCAGACTGTCGATCGCACGCGCATGGCGGTGATGCTCGACAACGGCCGCAGCATCGCGTTCGAGCTTAAGGATTATGCCCACGTCGATCATGGCTATGTGGCAACGATCCACAAGGCGCAGGGCATGACCGTCGACCGCGTCCAGTTGCTCGCGACGCCGGGGGTAGACAGCCACTCGACTTATGTCGCGCTGTCCAGGCATCGCGAGCGGGTCGATCTATATTATGGTCGCGACGATTTTGCGAACCAGAACAAGCTCGTTCGCGCCGCCTCGCGCGAGCGCGGCAAGGATATGGCGACCGATTATCGGGTAAAGGAGCAGCCAAAGACGGCGGAGCCGAAGCGCGGCATATTCGACGGTCTGAAGCTCGGTGTCTCACGTCAGACGATGGATCCGGCGCCGCCCAAACTGCAGCGCCCGGCTCGGCTCGCCGAGGTCCGCGTCAGCGCCCGTTCGCTCGGTCCCGAGCCGTCGCGTTCGCCGCTCGACAAGGCGGTCCAGCGGTTCGCGGGCATCACGAAGCAGATCGTCGATGTGCGGCGGGCGGGCGGGAAGGAGCTACCGCACGAACTCGATTCCTATCGGACGGCCCGGGCGGAACTTGAGGCGCTGCGCCCCGGCGCCGCGAACGATCTGCGCGAGGCTTTCGGGAAGAGCTACCAGCTGACCAAGGATACTGCGGAGGGTCGCACAGCCGGCGCCATCGCAGCGATGGACCGTCAGGATGCGTCCCCCGCTGCCGAGCGCGCCGCGGCTGACCGCGCGGCGCGCGAGCGCGTCCGTCTTGCCGCCGAAACGAAGCGGCTCGCCGCCGAAACCCAGAAGCGCGCCGAGCTGTTTGTGGAGAAGTGGAAGAAGGAGAGCGCCAAGTTGAAGGACGCGCCGACCTATACGGCGCGTGACGCCGCGCGAGCCAATCTCGCCGATTTGGCGAAGAGCCTGCAACGCGATCCGCAGCTCGAGTCGCTGCTCCAGAATCGGCGGGCGCAGCTCGGGCTGGACGCCATGAGCACGAAAACGCTGTCTCAGGATCTCCAGCTAAGTCTAAGCCGTGGACGCAGCATGGGGATAGGGATGTAGGCTGTGCGCATGACCCGAAAATCAGCACCGACCTCGCCCCCCTCCGATGCCGCCACCGCCTTCGAGGAGCTGCGCCGGGAGATATCCTTCCAGCGCAATGCGATCGAAGGCCTGACCTCGGCCAAAGACAAGATGCCCGATTACTCGTCCACGCTCCGCGACATGGCGGCGCGGCTCACGAAGATGGAGGAGCGGCTGGCCAGCATCGACGATCGACCGGCGATGAAGCTCACGCCGCTGACTATCGCCACGGAAATGCACGAAGGATTGATCACTTACCGGGCTGATGACCGCAACATCGTCGTGGAGGCGCGCGATGCGCTGGCGCAGTCGCTCGGCCGGGTCGAGAGCATGATCAAGCAGAAGCGTTCGAACAATGAGCAGGACTGGTGGGTGACCTGGAGCGCGACCGGCGGGCTGCTGTTTGGCGCGTTCTGGGCCCTCATCGGCGTGGCCGCTTGGATGTAGGCCGGATGGTGTCTGTGGATCTCGGCTGCAATGTGCCCAACGTCAGTCGTTCCAGCCTTTATCGACAGCCATCCGAGAGCGGCCGTTCGATCGACACATGGGTCTAGCGGCTTTGCGCGTCATCCAATCCGTAGCAACCCGCGAGTTGGTTTCTCGAAAGGCGCCATTCCGGATAGCGCCGCTAAACTAGCAGTGTTTTGCCAGTTCCGCTCCGTTGCGCTGCGATCATCAATCGTGACGTGATATTCAGCGAAAATGTTTCGACCATTAGCCCGCCTTCGCACTCTTCCCGAAGCAATCAAGTTCCGGCTAATGCCGCGCTTCGCCCGCCTCGCGTTGAACCAAGCAACACGAACGGCGCGGCGGATGCTCAGCGCACGAGCCCCAATTGGCGTGCTAGTTGACAACACAATTCTGGATATCGCGGTCACGCACGAGGGTAAGTGGATCACACATAGCCGTGGGGGCTATGTTGCGCGAGTTCCAGTATATGGTCGCAGCAATGTCTCAGAGCGTCACCGTCAAGCGAGCTATCTCACGGGCATAGCTCATCTGGCTCACCTTGGCTCGGTGCGCCTACATCAATCAGCAGAGTTGCAAGAAGAACAGTTCCGGCAGCCAGCCGGGCGATATCGTGGGTACGGCTATTTCGACTATTCGCTATTTCAAGGGCTTATAATTGAATCCATCGACGGCTCGGTTTTTTCCACCCTTGGGCCAAGCTGGATGGATTTGCCCTCCGTCGAAGAGCAGCAACGCAAGCGCTTGCGTCAGTCGGGCGATCCGCTGTTTGATGACCTGTACAGGCTCCTGAAGCAGCAACTGGGTGAAAAGTGCAGTCAGGATGCTTGGCATATCTGCACAGCAGAACGGCATGGCCTGTTCTGCTTTCTCACGACCGATAGATCCCTTCTTAAGGCTTGCAAGAGTTTAGCGAAAAAAGAGCCATTGCGGTCGCTCATCGCGCGTATCATGACGCCCGAAGATCTTGGCGCCTACCTTGGCATCAGGCCGGTAAAGCCCTATCTGCTAAGTTACAACGATGCCTCCTGGTTCGTTCGCATGGATCATACGATGCCGGAAGAGCGCCGCCGCAAGAGAAGCGAATATCGCTGAATGAGTTGCCAGCCTCCAACAGCAAGATTTTCTGGGGTCTTCCCATCTTTTAGCTGGGCGAGAACTTTTGAAGAAGATAGCTGGCTATCCCCGCGTCTCGCTCGTTCGGTGGTGGGTTACGATGATCGGGGCTGGGAGGGTGTCTGAAAAAGACAAACAAGGATGAGCTCGTCGCCGGCTTGGCCTTCGTCCTTGCTGAGGTAGCACGGTTGCAGCGATTGGTCCGCGAGAAGGGACTCGCTGCTTTGCCGCGCAGTGATGGACTGCATTGGCTTCCCGATCACCGAAACAATCGCTTTCACATCCTTTGCGGTCGCGCGGCGGCGGAGCGGATTGCCGTACTGGCCGCGCATGCCGGGCGCGGCGCAGGCATTGACGGACAGGTCGAACCCAAATTGCTCGACAGCCATGTTCGCGCGGTCATTTCGCAGCGCTTTCTCGGCGAGAAGCGTGAGGTGACATTGCGCGAAGTCGAACGCGCGCTCGCCGAAGCAGGTGCCGGACCATCTGCCGACTGCCGTACCATGGCATGTCGAGGAACGCCGCGTCGATCACTCGCATCAGCGCCAGCGTCTCTTCGGTCTCCCGACACCGGCGCGTAATAGTAGCTCGACCGGCTGATCGACAGCAGTCGGCAGTGCGCCGCAATCGACAGGCGATGGTGAGCAGGCTCGATCATCGATCGCTTCCGTGCCACGCTCATCGACCGGAGGCTTTCGCTAAAAAATCCCGCTCGACCAGCAGCTGCCCGATCTTTGCATGCAGCTTGTCCACCTCCGCGTCGCTCGCTGCCCTGGCCGCTTCGCCCGCACCGGAAAATGTGCCCGCCATCCCCGCGACGGCCTGCCGCTTTCACGACGCGATCATCGTGTGGTAAACACCATGCTTTGCGGCCAACTCCGCCATCGTCAGATCGCAGCGCAACCTTTGCCTTGAAATCCGCGCTGTAGCGCTTGCTCGTCGTCTTCATTCCCGTACCATTCCTTCAGGTCGGGACTAGCTTAACACCCTGTCCAGAAAACCGGCACCACCTCAATAAGCTCGCAGAGAACTTCCTCGCTATGATCCAGATCGCCTCCGCGTGTCTTTGGTTGCGGGTTTATGAGTCTTCGGCCTAGTTTGCGTCGACGGCAGGCTTCGCGTGGTCGCTCGCCATTGGCAAGGAGAACTCGATCACCGGATTGATCGCGGCGAACGGCATGCTGGTATGAGTTTCCCCTTCGAACAGTGTAAAGCTGGATTGATAATGCGTAGGCCCAGAATATCCGGAAAGGCGGTTCGCCAAGCGGCTGATCGGATCGTCGCCACCAGCATTAGACGACATTCCGCGACGCGACGTTTTGACGTCGAAAGGCAAACCCAGCTCTCGGCTCCCGACCCCGATAAAGACCCGCGGCGCAATGCTTCCGGCCGCGAGCTGTTGGCGAAAGCGATCTTCATTTTTCAGGACAACATCGTTGTCATATGGAAAGCTGGGGCTCAATGCGACATAGGTTTCAAAGGCGTTGGGCGTTGTGAACAGCGTGTTGAGAACGAATAATCCGCCGAGCGAATGGCCCCAGAGGATTCTCTTCTTGGGGTTTACGGTGGCCAGCTTTGCAATCTCGGGTGCGATCTCGCGCTGAATGACCTGTAGAAACTGGTCGGAGCCGCCGAAGCGCACGGGGTTTCCTTTGTACGGCTTCATCCATTTGGCAATATTGGCGTCGGTTGTTGGCGTGAGGTCGAAGACCCTGCGATTGAGCGTGACGAGCACGTCGTCGGTCGGATAGCCGATGCCGACGACGATCGCCGCCTGAACCTCCGGCGCGACAGCGGCGCGGATCAGCAGTGCGTCCGCGAACAGGCCGAAATATCCGTCGCCGTCGAGCACATAGAGGACGGGATATCCTCCTACCGGAGCTGGCGCCTGAGGCAATGCCACACGTATCCGGTACGTACCCCCATTGATCTTGGAAGTGAAATCAAACTGCCGGGACGACTGGGCGGTCGCACCGGGCGCAACCGGCGATGTTTTGAGGCCGGGCGTTGGATTTGCAGAAGCCGGCGGCACAGTCGCCGCAGCGAGAGCGCATGCGAGCGCGAGGCCATTTCGAACATAATTTTTCATCGGTCATTTCATCCTTTTCTCTGAGACATCGAACATCGGTTGCGCTGGCGATCGATGCCGCAGGGAGCGATTCAAAAGCCCCACGGCAATTTCGTTGACAAACCCCTAAACAGGATATTATGATCCTAATCAAGATAAAACTGAGCCAATAGGGTCCTTAAGGATAAGTGATGATCGCTATCGCTCTGTAGACGGAGGGGGTTTGAATGTCTCGTGAACGCAACTTGAGGGCTGGCACTGTTTTCTGCGGCTGTGCCGCTGGTATGATCACCTTGGTCAGCATGCCTGCATATGCCCAAAATGCATCAGAATCAGGCGCTGCAAGTGAGTCGACGTCCGGCGATATCATCGTGACGGCCACTCGGCGAGCGGAGCGGCAACGCGACGTCGCACTGGGGATCTCGGTGCTGGGGACTGAGCAACTCGAGAAGCAGCAGTTGCGCAGTTTTGCCGATTATGTGCCGCTAGTTCCCGGCCTGTCGCTCCAAGCCACGTCGCCCACCGTCAATCGCGTCACGATCCGCGGTCTGAACGCGGGCGGCGCAGGCGCCTCGGTCGGCATATACGTGGACGATTCGCCTGTTGGATCGAGCAACGGCTTGGCCGGCGGTGCCGTTTATACCGCTAACAGCGATACCTGGGATCTCCAGCGAGTCGAGGTCCTCCGCGGCCCGCAGGGAACGCTCTACGGCGCGAATACTGAAGGCGGCTTGATAAAGTTCGTTTCGAACGCGCCCGACCTGTCGAAATATTCGGGGGTCGCGCAGGTTGGTGGCGAAGCGGTGGATGGCGGTAACGTACGCGGATCGGCTCGTGGTGTCGCCAATTTCATGTTGCGACAGGATGTCGCGGCATTTCGTATCAGCGGGTTTTACGATGGCCTGCCGGGCTTCATCGACAATGCTCAACTCGGCGTTCGAGACATCAACGGCGGTCGTCGCTGGGGTGTCCGAGGCTCGCTGCTGGTCAAACCCGTCGAGGATCTCAGCATACGCCTGACCGGTTTCTATCAAGACACGCGGGTCGGCGCGGCGCCGTCGATCGATGTGATCGGCAACGCGGCGAGCTACGCTGCTCCGCCTGCCGACCAGCTAGATCCGGCGGGTCGCGATCTGACGCAGAACAGCTTCTTGCGCCAACCCTATCAGTCCGACATTACCAATGTTTCGGCGACGATCGAGTGGTCTGCGCCTTGGGCGACGCTTACATCGATTAGCACCTACAACAAGACGCATTTCAATGACCTTCAGGATGTCACTTCTGCGACCGTGACCTACGACGGGGTCGCGACGCCGGAAGCACCGCTCGGGAGGCCGATCACCTATGGCGCGTTCGGACAAGCTTTCGTCTACGGCGTGCCGGTTACAGCTGAGATCCGGAGCATGACGCCGCTTGAGAAGCTCACGCAGGAAGTGCGGATCGCTTCCAAGCCTTCGACGCGTTTTGAATGGCTCGTGGGCGGGTTCGCGACGCGCGAGACGGCGAATCTGAATCAGCAATACGCATTCCGGTCGATCGCCACCGGTGCCGAGCTTTCGCCCATCGCCGGCGGGACGCAACTGCGTTCAAAATATGAGGAATTCGCCGCGTATGGAAGCGCGACATTTAAATTCTCACCGCGTTTCGATATCGAGGTGGGCGGTCGTTATGCCCATAACAAGCAGTCGAATGACAATCTGTTCCAGCCCGGCTTGTTCTCGGGCGGCCCGTTCACAACGCACGTTGATTCGGACGAGAACGTCTTCACCTATTCGGTGGCGCCGCGGTTCAAGGTGAATGCTGACACGCTGATCTACGCCCGCGTCGCCAGCGGGTTCAAACCCGGCGGTCCTAACAATGTGACTGTTCCGGGGCCGCTGCCCGCGGGCTATCCGCTGCAATACGGATCGGAAAAAACCACCAATTATGAATTAGGCGTTCGTTCCAAGCTATTCGACAACCTGCTGTCGGTGGATGTAGCCCTTTTCGATATTGAGTGGGACAATATTCAGGTCATTACCAGGTTTGGTAATTTCAATGTGCGGACCAACGGAGGAAAGGCGCGCAGCCGTGGCATCGAATGGGCATTCGAACTTCGGCCGGTGCGTGGCCTCGACGTCGCACTGACCGGTTCTTATGTCGATGCGCAGATCAAGGGATCGCTTACCGAGTTCGGCCTCGATGGCCAGCGCCTTCCCTATGTTCCGGACCTGACCGCAGCGGTGAATGCCACGTATTCCTGGCGTTTCGCTGGTGATTTCGATGCCTCGATAGGCGGAACATACGCTTATACCGGCACGCGCACCACTGGACTCGGCGCATTGGTCACGAACCCGGTGGTCCGGCTGCCGGACTATGGTACGCTCGCACTGCGGGCCAGCATCGGGAACGGCGACTGGCGCGCCGATTTCTACGTCAAGAATGTGACCGATTCGCGTGGCATTTCCACCTATATTGGCAGCGGCGCGCCCGATCTACGCGGATCGAAGATCGTTATCAATCCGCGCACCTTCGGCATCACGCTGACCAAGTCGTTTCGCTGATCAACGCCCGCCTTTCGGTAGATTGTGGCTATGAGCTGGGCGTTACCGGCGGAGATTGGGTAATGGGCGCGGAAATGCAGCTCGTCATCGTCGGGGGCGGCGCCGTTGGGCTGTGCGCGGCGGTGGCGCTGGCCGAACGTGGCGTCGCGGTCAAACTGATCGAACGCCACCTTCCCGGTGCAGCGAACTCGACATTGACGGGCGGAGGGATTCGTCAGCAATTCGGCACCGAGGCCAACATCGCTCTATCAGTGTTGGCCCAGCCTTGGTGGGACGGGTTCGCCGAGCGCTTCGGTGTCGACCCCCTGTTGCGGCGGATCGGCTATCTGTTCTTGGCGCGATCGGGCACGGTGGCGGATGGACTTCGCGCCAATATCGCGATTCAGGCTGCGCACGGTGTCGAAAGCCATTTTCTCGACGAGGATGAGCTCATCCGGCGTTGGCCGTCGCTCAACAAGCGAGGATTTGTGGCGGGCAGCTTTCGCCGGGACGACGGCTGGGCCAACCAGCAGCGGATCGTAGACGGTCTTTATCGCGGCTGCTTGGCGCGCAACGTCGATCTGCGGGTCGGCACGGAATGCCTAGGCATTGAGATGACTGGCGGGCGCGTGACGGGCGTGACGACGACCGATGGGGTGATCGGGGCTGATGCCGTACTGCTCGCGAGCGGCGCATGGGGCCTCGATCTGCTGGCTGCCACCGGCCATATCCTTCCCGTAACGGCGCATCGCCATGAGCTACTGGTGGTTGAAACCTCCGACACCTTCCCCTCCGGACTGCCTTGGCTAATCGACGTCGAGGGGCAAGTCCATCTGCGCAGCGATGTGTCCCGGCGTGCGCTCGTTGGCGGCTTTTTGGGTCGCGACGACGCCGTTGATCCGGACAGTTATGCGCCGCGCGAAGATCGTGCGTGGGCGAAAACCGTGCTCAACGCTGCATCGCGGGCCTTCGGGGCTATCGATTCGGACGCGCGCATCTGTCGAGGCTGGGCTGGGCTCTACCCGTCCACGCCGGACAGACATCCGATCATTGATCGACTTGCCGAAGGCCTTTATGTTGCGATGGGCTTTTCGGGAGCTGGCTTGATGCATTCGCCGGCCGCTGCCCTTCTTGCCACGGAGTTGATCCTTGGGGAAACAGTCGCGCCGGGGCTCGCACGGGCACTGAGCGTCGCGCGTTTCAGCACGGAAAATGCGGCGATGGAGCAAACTGGCTTTTGAATGATTCTTCTGACCGGCGCGCTTGGCAGACGCCACACGCTGCGTGACCTTGCGAATATAGTATCTCACTCAGGATAAATATTCTTCACAGGGTGCCAAATGACGCCTCGCCAGATCAGCGGCCCCTCACTATAGCAGCACGGGATGGAATTTATCGAAACGCCCGACAGGAGCATGGTCACCGGATGAACGATAAGCCGGCTTTGGGAGCAATGCTGCGCACACTGCGTAAGCAGCACGGATTGACGCTGAAGCAAATGAGCGAACGCACGGACATTCCGTTCTCTACCTTGGCAAAGGTCGAACAGGATAGGCTGACGCTCAATTATGACAAACTTCGTCAAATTTGCGACAAGTTGAATATCCGTATGTCGGAATTGTTCGCTGAGGGGACGGCCGACGACCGACCGATTGCTAATAGCCGGCGAAGCATCGCGACGATCGACAACGCGGTCGCCGTGTCAACTCCGAACTACGATCATTATTACCTTGCGCCCGAATTGCGACAGAAGGACATGATCGCTACGATTACCCGGTTGAAGACACGCAGCTTGGAAGAATATGGTGAGATGTCGCGCCACAGCGGTGAAGAATTCATTCTCGTTATGGAGGGCGCAATTAAAGTGTTTACGGAATTTTATGGAGATGCGACGCTATCTAAAGGCGAGGGCATGTATCTTGATGGCGCGATGGGTCACGCCTATGTCATTGCCGACGGATGGGATAACGCGACTATTATGAGCTGCGTCAGCAACCGTGCCCCGGCGCGCAGCGGCGAGATTCCTGACATGGTGCATCATGCCGGATTGCAGGAAGAGTCGGGCGTTGACGCCGAACCGGAAGATGTTGCGCCTTCCGCGAAGACGCGACGCCGTCCAACAAGGAACTGATGATCTTCGACGCGCAGCTACCTGCACGACCATCGACTGATCAAACCGCTTCGATGATCGTCAGGTTCGCAATGCCGCCGCCTTCGCACATTGCCTGCAGTCCCCACCGACCGCCACGCGCTTTGAGCGCGTGTATCAGGGTGGTCATCAGTTTCGCGCCGGACGCTCCTAGCGGGTGGCCGAGCGCGATTGCACCGCCATTGACGTTCAATCGTTCGTTGTCAGCGCCGATTACCTTGAGCCAAGCCAGAGGAACTGGAGCGAAAGCTTCGTTCACCTCGTAAAGGTCAATATCTTCGATCCTTTTGCCAGATCGAGCCAGCGCTTTCTGCGTCGCGGGAATTGGTTCTTCCAGCATGATGATTGGATCGCCGGCGGACACGACCAACGTGTCGACGCGCGCCATCGGCGTCAAACCATGCGCTTTCAGGGCGCGTTCGCTTACGATCAAGACGTCCGCGGCGCCATCGCAGATCTGGCTTGCGTTGGCGGCAGTGATCGATCCGCCTTCTTGGATCGGCTTCACGCCGCCGATCGATGCCAAGGTCGCATCAAAGCGAATGCCTTCATCATAGAGATGCATTTCGACGCCGCCGTCGGGCGTGGTCACCTCAAGACCGACGACCTCGTCGAAGGTTCCTGATGTGGCGGCTCCGGCGGCCCGTAGATGGCTTTCTAGCGCGCAGGCGTCAAGCTCGTCACGCGTGAATCCGTATTTATCGACCATTAACTGAGCGCCGTGGAACTGACTGAACCCCTCAACGCCGTATCGTTGCTTGATTTTCCGAGACCAGGATCCGGCCCCGATACCGAATTGCGCGGGGGCGGAAACCGATAGGCCCATCGGCACTCGGGTCATGCTTTCAACTCCGGCAGCGATCACAATATCCTGTGTTCCGGACATTACCGCCTGCGCCGCAAAGTGGATGGCTTGCTGCGAGCTCCCGCACTGACGATCAATCGTCACAGCCGGCACCGAGTCTGGAAGCGAAGAGGCCATTACAGCGCTTCGAGCGATGTGCAGCGATTGCTCGCCCACCTAGCTGACGCAGCCTAGAATAACATCCTTGAGAGCTGCGGGATCGACGCCGGCGCATCCGACCAGCGCGTCGAGCACGGCGCCGCCGAGATCGGCCGGGTGCCAATCTCGTAGTCTGCCGTTGCGGCGCCCACCCGCCGTCCGTCCCGTCGCAACGATAAATGCATCCGCCATATCCGGCTCGCCTTTCAAGTTGAGTGTGTCGGTTCGCCCGGAGCGAGTATCGAGCGAAGGCTTGCCCCGGCAGCGAAGAAAAGCAGGGCGCTTAGACTGATCAGGGCAGCGTGAAGTAGCCAGAACGTCTCGCCTGAAAACACGGGCATTAAGCCAGCAAGCCAGCCCGCGAGAAGGTTCGCGATCACTAGATGGACCAGATAGACGTTCACCATCGTGGTATTAAGGCCGGGGGGAGCGACCCGCGCGTAAAGCGCCATCCCAATCCCGTAAATATTTACAAAGCCAGCGGCGTTGACGGCGTGGAAAGCCAGCGCCCAGCCAAGTCCAAGCCGGTTGCCGCCTGCGAACTTGGCGCCGACGGCCAGTAGCAGGACTGCCAGCGCGGCGACGCCGGCGCCGACCGCCATTCGCATGATCTCGTCGACCGGCCGCCATCGCGCCACGCGACCCCAGAACCAGATTGATCCAGCGGTCGCTGCCGTCGACAGTAGCGCGTCGATCGACAGCAGCCAGCTCACCGGCATGGAGAAGCCAAGCACGTGCAGATCATAATTCGACTGCGCCCAGATGAGATATGCGCTGTAAATCTGGACGTTGCCAATATTGGCGAGCGCCAGCACAGGCAGTAACGCCAGAAGAACGACGATCGCTCGCCACCCGTCCCGACCGATCGTGCGACGCGACCTCGCGCCTGCCGCGGGTTCAAATCGCATGGCGACGCGATATTGCGGCACCCCTCTCAGATAGACCAGCATCCCGATCAGCATGCCGAGCCCGGCCACGCCAAAGCCGAAATGCCAAGCGATACGCTCCCCCAACGATCCACAGACCAGCGGTGCAAGTATAACCGAGGTGCTGAGTGCGATCATGTAGATTTGAAAAGCGTCGGGCCGACGCAAATCGTTCTGCGCGTATAGTGCGCCTACCTGCCCGCGAAGACCCCCGGCGCAACCCGAACCGACCGCAATCGTTGCGAGCGCGATCAGGAATGTCGCCTCAAACGCCATTAAAAAATGGCCGATCGTCATCAGCGCCGTCCCGACAATGACCATCGTGGTGCGATTGACGCCGCGATCGGCGATCAGGCCTCCCAGCATCGGCAACCCGAACACCAATGCTCCATAAAAGGCGATGATTGCAGATGCGAGCGGCTGGCCGGACAGTGGGCCATAGAGAGACGACAGCAGTTCAGTCAACCAGCGCATACCCCAAACGTCAACCTCGGCGCCAGGTTTGAGCAGGTGATTGATCAGGTAGAGCGCCAGCAACGACTGCATACCATAGAATGAAAAGCCTATACCGAACTCGGCAGCGGCGAGATAGCCGAGCGCGCGTGGGTGGCCGTATAGCGTGCGGTCGGCCGCTTGAGTCACAGTTCGGGTTCTGCTTTAGAGGCGGCGGCATTGATCGCGGCGATCATCCGCGCCACGCCGCTGACAGCGTCGGGAGGCGCTTCATGGCTGGCTGCCGTCGCGATCATCGGCCAAAGCCTTTCGACGTCTTCGGCGGTTGCGTCTTGATCGGCTGCGATGATCGTCGGCGTCGCTTGTACGATCGAAATGCCCGCCACCGCACCACCCGCCACCGCCAGTACGGCACCGTTCGCGGGGCAGCTCTCGCTGCACAGCCAAGCGGCCGTTGCGGCGACGCTGGCAGGGCGGAGCAGCTTGGCTTCGTCTGCGATGGCAGTGCCCTGCGCCATCGGTGTCGCGGCGAGCGGCGCGATGGCGTTGACATGGATTCCATAGTGCGCGCCTTCAAGCGCCAGCGTTCGGGCCAATCCGACCACGCCCATCTTGGCGGCGCTGTAGTTTGCTTGGCCGAAGTTGCCGAACAAACCCGCATGCGAGCCGAAAAAAAGCAATCGGCCATATCCTGCAGCACGCATGTGCGGCCAAGCAGCATGCGCAAGCTGCGCCGTCGCCTCGAGATGAACGCGCAGCACCGGCCTGAACTCTTCCTCGAAATCCATTTTTGCGAAGCTACGATCGCGTAGCATTCCGGCGGCGGCTATCACGGAGTCGATCCTACCATAGCGGGCGATCGCTGCATTGACTGCGGCCGATGACGCGGTAGGATCGGCCAAGTCGCATTGCAGTACCACAGGCAAAGCTCCCAAAGCTCCGACCTCTGCCGCGATCGCCGTGCAGTCGGCGCGATCGACCAGCACCAGTTGCGCCCCGCGCGCTGCTGTGGCCAACGCGCACGCGCGGCCGAGACCCGACGCCGCGCCGGTAACCAGCACCACACGGTTTTTGAAAGAGACCGTCATCGCTCGCTCCGTCGTGCCAGCCAGACGATCAGCAGTGCCCCGGCGATCGGTGCAAGCATTGCGAAGGCCAGCGCAATTCGTAACCCTTCGGACGTTCCTTGCCCTATCGCCTCGGAGGTTGCGCCGACGAAGAGCGGGCCCATGGCGAGCCCCAATATAGCGTTGATCAGCATGAACAGCGCTGTCGCCGTCGGCCGCTCGGCCACTGGGACGAGCGTTTGGAGTCGGGCAAGCAGCGGCGCTTGCCAAGCCCCGGTGAGACCCAGTCCGACACCAAGAAAGATTGCGGCGGCAAGCTCGCGGGATTGGGCGAGGCACAGCAGAAAAGCGCCCGATCCGACGGCCAAGGCCGCTGCTGCGAGCAGCAAAGGGCCTTCCCGAGTTTGCGCGTGCAACCTGTCAGCAAATCGGCCGCAGGCTATAGTAGCGACCGGCCCCCACACGCCAACGCCTAGTCCAAAGATCACGCTGACCTCGCCGATACCGGTTCCGAACGCACGCGCTAGATACGGAGGCATCCAGGTGGCGGCCGCCCCCACCATGAACAGAGCGCCCGACGCCGCTAGAGTCAGCAACCGGAAGTCTCCGCGCCTTGCAAGCTCGCGCCCGACCGCCAAAAATGGGCGCGGGGAAACGGAATCCGCGCTCCGCGACGCCGGGATCACACGGTGTATTAGTGCGATCAGGATCAGGCCTGGCAAGCCTGCGGCGACGAAACCGGCGCGCCAGCCGAAGTTCGCGGCTACTAGCCCCGCGACGACGAAGCCGATCAGTACGCCGATCTGTGCGCCGATCGTGAAGACCGCCATCGCTCCCGCGCGGCGATGCTCGGGATACGCGCCGGCGATGAGCGACAGCGACACTGGTGTCGTTCCGGCTTCGCCGATCCCAACTGCCATCCGTGCGGCAAATAACTGCCAAAAGCCGTTGGCGAACGCGGTGGCCGTAGTCGCAAGCGAAAACAGGCCCAGCGCGGTTCCAAGCATCGCCCGATAGCCGATGCGGCTCGCCAGTCGTGCCATGGGAATTCCCATCACCGCATAGAACATCGCGAAGGCAAGACCGGTCAGCACGCCGATCTGCGTGTCGGAAAGCTGGAACTCATGCTTGATTGGCTCGATCAGAATGCCAAGTATCTGCCGATCGACATAGTTCACGCCGTAGATCGCCGTCAGCACGAGCAACATCGCGGTGCGCTGACCATCGCGCGGCGTGGGTGCGCAATCGTCCGTCATGACATCGGTTCGCGCAGGTGGATTCGCGGCCACGCCGATCTTTCGATCGTCCAAAGCACTGCTCCAGCAAGTGCGGAGATTCCTGCGACGACTAAGAAAAACAGGTCGTGCGGCCAATATGTCCAGAAGCTGCCCAGCCATCCCGCGAGAAGATTTCCTCCGAAAGCGGCGAGGAACCATGATGCAATTGTCGTCGCGCCAAGCCGTTGCGGCGCTAGGCGTGCAAAGAGACCGAGCCCGACCGGCAAAATATAGAGTTCCGCCAGCGTGAGCCCTGTCACGAACGCAAACAGCCACACCCAACTAGGCATGCCGCCCGCCGAAAGTCGGACGACAAGGCCGAGCAACAGATAGGAAGCGGCCAACCCTGCGGCACCGAAAGCCATTTTCTCGAGCGACGATGGAGCGCGCCCCTTGCGCGCCGCAGCGGCCCAGCCCGCAACGATCAACGGCGTGAGCGCGAAGACGAGCAGTGCGTTGAGAGACTGGAACCAGCTTGCCGGGATAATGAATGAGCCTATTGTGCGATCGACGTCGGATTGGGCCCATAGAGCGACTGTATTGCCGATCTGTTCATAGGCGATCCGGAAGATCAAAACCGCCAAGCCAACGGCCAGCAGGGTTCGGAATTGTGTCGACGTTGCTGACTCCGTCCTGTGGACTTGCTTTCGGGAGGTCGTCGTCGCTTGCGGCAGCAGCGGTTGTCCGATGACATAGATTGTCAATCCGATGATCATCCCAGCGCCCGCAGCGGCGAAGCCGTAATGCCACCCGAACATCTCGCCTAGGGTGCCGCACACCAGCGGAGCGAGAAACGCGCCCAGATTGACGCCAACATAATAGACGTTGAATGCGCCGCCGCGCCGCGGATCGTCGTCGCCATACAGCGACCCTATCTGGCTTGGAAGGTTGGGAAGGTAGAAGCCGTTGCCGATCGCGATCGTGGCGAGCGCGGGGATCAGCAGCGATGGGAACGTCATCATTAAATGGCCCAGCGCCATCACCGATCCGCCGAATATCACCGCCGTCCGTCTGCTCAACCAGCGGTCCGAGATCGCGCCTCCAATCAGCGGCGTGAAGTAGACGAAGGCCGTGTAAGTGCCGTAGATCAACGACGCGCGTGACTGCGGGAAGCCCAATTCGCGCACCATGTAGAAGACCAAGATGGCGCGCATGCCGAAATAAGAGAATTTCTCCCACATCTCGGTGAGAAACAAGATCGTAAGCCCGCGGGGCTGGCCGAACCATGCCGGGGCCGCCAAGGCATCGCCGATGGGATGGGGGGACTCGCTCATTGGCACCCAGATCCCCATGTCGACGCCGGAACCGTGACCGTGCCGCAATGGTATTCGACCGGCGGATCGCGATCCTTGGCGAGGAAGATCGCTGCGTCGAGATCGGCAACGTCACAGATCTGGCCAAGCAGGAAGGCGGGAGCGACCGCCAGGCTGGTGCCCATCATGTTGCCGACCATCACCCCTAGGCCTAGTTCGCGTGCACGGGCGGCGATCATCAGTCCCTCTGTCAGTCCGCCGCACTTGTCGAGCTTGATGTTGACGATGTCGAACCTGCCGGGCAGGGATTCGATTTCAGCAAGCGACAGGCAGCTTTCGTCAGCGGCAGTAGGTATCGGCAAGTTCAGGTCCGCCATGTCTGGCTCCCGGCCGCGCGCGAATGGCTGTTCGAGCAGCGCGATTGACTGTTCGACCAACGTAGGGATCAATGCCGGCAGCGTCTCGCGCCGATATCCTTGATTGGCGTCGACTGCGATCCACGCAGCGGGGCATGCCGTCCGAACCGCTCGCACGCGAGCGCAGTCGATCTCCGCATCGCCGCTCAGCTTGAGTTTCAGCGCCCGCGCGCCGGCGAAGGCGCGCGCGCCAGCCGCCATTGCTTCAGGCGTGTCGATGCCGAGCGTCAGCGTAGTGACGAGCGGTTGGGGCTCCGCAATGCCCGCCAGATTCGCTGCCGACCGGCCTGTCTCGGCTGCCTCCAGATCCCACAGTGCGCAATCGAGCGCGTTGCGGGCGCCGCCGGGTGGCATCAGATCGCGCAGAGTTTGACGTGTAATGTCAGCGCCGATGCCGGGGGTCGCTCGCTCCAGATCCGCAAGCGCGTGCGCCGGCGTATCGCCTAGATAATAGACGCCAGCCGCCTCGCCGCGCCCGACATAGCCGCCGCGCTCGACCTCGACGACCAGCAGCGGGAGCGATCGGAACTCATAGCCCGCGATCACGAACGGCGATTTGAGTGGCCGTTCTTCGAGACGGCCGGTTACTGCGATATTCAGCTTCGATTTGGACATGAAGATACTCTTGCTGGGGCCAGAAGATCAGTATTCGATACCGCCGCCGACCAAGTGAAACAGGAGAATGATCCAGCTGAGCATCGCGACCGCTGCGACCAGGACAATGCTCCACGCCCGAGCGGCCCAGTCGCGCGGGGCGCGCCACACCGCCCAGACGTAGTAGGCGACAACTGCGCCGCCGCCGACGAGAGTCGCCAGCGACAACGCCTGGGTGACGCGCAACATCGCATCGCTCACCTCGCCGCCGTCCGAGATCGCTGTCAGTTGCGACCACCACGCCGCGGCAGTCGCCAGCGGGAGAATCGCCACCAGCCCGACCGCACGATACGCGCGCTTGCGGTGCCCGGACGGCTGCGGTGACGTCGCACGAAAACGGCGGATCAGTGTCGAACTGAGCCACCATAACAGCGTCAGCGCAAAGGTTAGCAACGATGCCGCAAGTGCTGGAAGCATCCAGGCCGGCGATTGCGCCCACGGCATCGGCGTAAAGGTAAGCGCCGGCCCGTAGGCGTCGTTCGCTAACTTTACGACCTTGCCGTCGCGCAACACAACCGAGACGCGATCATGGCCATCGATCTCACGCCAGACAAATGGCGCGATTTCGCGGTATGACTTACCGAATATGCTGACATCGCCGTTGGGTAGCGCTGTGACCCTGAGCCCGCTGAAAAGGTTTGCAATCGACGCCAATGTCGATTCGGGACGGCGCGCGCTTTGATATAATCCGGCGATGAGTTTTGCGTCGCCCACGGCGCGTGCCGGCGGCGCCTTCGGTGTCGTGAACTGGGCCGGGAAATAGCGGTCGGCGAAACCGGTCAGAATCGCTTGGCGGAGCGGCCCCACGGCGCCCTTCACGCCGGTTGCGTTCGCAGCGAAGAAGATGCCGATGCCGTCGTCGATAAATAGCGACATCTGGCTGTGAAATACATTCGTGTCGCCGGTGTGGCCGATCACCATGTGACCGTTGAGGCTTTGCTCGAAAAAGCCCAGCGCACTACCGTTTAGCGGCGGAACCAGGCGCCGGATCGTCCGGTGCATCAAGCGCGCGGTTTCAGGGCGCAAGATTTGCACCGCCTCATATCGACCATCGCCCAGATGCGCGATCATGAAGCGCGCCATATCGTCACCTGTCGTGGATTGTCCGCCGGCGGGGGACATCGCGGTTCTCTCGAACGGAAACGGCGGCGCGAAGGTGTTCGGATAGCCTTTGGCAAGCATTGATCGAAGCGCGGGCTGCACGGGCTGATCGAAGGTGGATCGCGTCATGCCCAGCGGCCGCAAGATGTGCAGCGAAATATAAGTCTCGTAACGTTCTCCGGATACGCGCTGAACGATATAGCCGCCGAGTGTTGCGCCGTAATTTGAGTAGCCCGCAAGCGAGCCCGGGCCGAAGATGCGGCGCGGAACCCAGCGTTTGAGAATGCGATCAAGCGGGGTAAGCGGTCCGGCATGAACGACCAATAGGTTCTTGCTAACCTCTTCGAACCCAGCAGTGTGCGTCATCAAATCACGCAACGTAATCGGCTTTCCGGCATATGGCGGGATGCGAAAATCGAGATAGCGGTTGATATCGGTATCGAGATCGAGCTTTCCTTGTTCCGCCAACTGCATGATCGCGGTCCAGGTAAACACCTTGGAGATCGAGCCCGTGCGTACGATGGTATCGGCTGACGACATCGGGGTTCCGCGAGCGACGTCGGCAACGCCGTAACCCTTCGCTACCAACACCTTGTTGTCCTTGACGATCACTACGACCGCGCCCGGAATTGCGCCCTCGCGCAGAGCCTTGGGAACAAGCTGGTCTAGCCAAGCTTCGACATCTTGCGATACAAGCGCGGGGCCTGCGACAGCTTGGCTCATGCCTCGCGATCTTGTTGCGTCGGCCTCAGCTGTTCCAGAGCCGAGAGCGACCAGCCAAGCAGCCGCAATGGTAGCCGTCACTCGTGCCGCGGCACGCCGTATTTTCCGCCCTGACACAGAATCTACTCCGCTTTAACTTTTATCCCGGACAGGATATATTATCCTGAACGCGCTTGTCAACGCAGTACTCGATCCGCGATGGTTTCTTAATTTGTTGAACAAAACGAGCGCGCAATGGGCGCAAAGTTTTCGGATTTCCCCCGGCCAAAATGAAGGGAAAGAAGCTGGGCTAGGCGGCGTCGACAAAAGGCGCATTTGGATTGACATTGTCCTGAGTAGGACAATATATGACGTTTAGGACAACGAGAGCCGGCGCTCAGGTGATTCTTGCGTCTCGCATGAGTTTGATCAGCGCATTCCGGTATCCATGCGACAAAGGGGGTTCAAAGAACGCTATGACGGACATTGAAGGTGCCTCCAGCGCTGACTTCACGGGCGCGGCGAATGCTCCTCTGTCAGCGCTGCCGCGTCCCTATCTATTATTTTTGGGTAACACGACTGGCGCGGCATTCGCCAAAACAGCATTTGGCCTTCGCGATTGGGCCGGTGATCACGTCGTCGGAGAATGGTCGACCGCGCCCGATGCAGTCACGCTCGATCTTCCTAGAATTGCACCGAGCCATGCGTTCGCGGCTGGCGCGCGCTCCCTTCTCATTGGCGTTGCCAATAGAGGCGGCGTACTCGATCCGGCATGGATTCCTTCGCTGATCGAAGCGCTTGAAGGGGGTCTCGACATCGTGAGCGGAATGCACGAGAAATTGGCTGACCACGCTGTTCTGCGCGCCGCCGCCGACCGCCTTGGGCGACGGTTGATCGACGTGCGGAGCCCCTCGCGCGGTCTGCCGACGGGCACGGGGCGTAAGCGGATCGGGCGCCGGCTGCTGACCGTTGGAACCGATTGCGCGCTGGGCAAGAAGTACACCGCGCTGGCGATATCAAGGGCCCTGGCCGCGCGCGGATTTGTTGCCGATTTCCGAGCGACCGGTCAGACCGGGATTATGATTGCAGGCGGCGGCGTGCCGCTCGACGCCGTGGTTGCGGATTTTGCGTCCGGAGCGGCGGAGGAGCTAAGCCCCGATGCTGCAACCGACCATTGGGACGTGATTGAGGGTCAGGGTGCGCTCATGCATCCCGCTTTTGCTGGAGTTTCGCTTTCATTGCTGCATGGTAGCCAGCCTGACGTCATCGTCGTATGTCACGAGCCGGGGCGCATCGAGATGTTGGGGATGCCTGGATTTCCGGTGCCGGGCATCGAGGAAACGATCTCGCTCAATCTGCTGCTCGGCGCCCGCACCAACCCGGCGATCCGATGCGCTGGCGTTAGCCTAAATACGTCCGCCATGACCGCGGCGGCGGCTGGCGAATTGATCGAGGCCGAGAGCGCGCGGTTAGGGCTGCCGGTCGCCGATCCATTGCGCGGCGGCCCCGCATTTGAACGGCTAATCGACGCCTGCCTGGAGGCATCGCCCGATGGCATCGCCTAGTCGCGCAATCCGCGCCGCACTCGCGGCTGCCCTCCTCACGGGGGCGGTGCCCGCCTCCGCGCAATCGATGGCAGATGCAGCAAAGGTCGATTTGCGCTTGGCCGAGCGGATTCCACTGCGCGATGGCATCACTTTGTCGGCTAACCTCTATCTGCCCCGCGGAATCGTTGCGCCCGCGCCATGCATCGTCTCGCTGACGCCGTATACGGTACAAAGCTACCACGATCGCGGCATGTATTTCGCCGCGCACGGCTTACCTTTCTTGGTCGTCGACGTGCGTGGTCGCGGCAATTCGGACGGGAAGTTTCGGCCGCTCATTCAAGAGGCCAATGACGGTTACGACGTCGTCGAATGGATGGCTCGCCAGCCATATTGCAACGGCAGGGTCGGGATGTGGGGCGGCTCCTACGCCGGATATGTGCAGTGGGTCACGGCATCCACGCGTCCCCCACATCTAGGCACAATCGTACCGGTCGCATCGCCATACGTGGCGGTCGATTTTCCGTCGCGGCGCAACATCCCGCAGCCTTACCCTATGCAGTGGCGAACATTCGTCGCGGGAAAGACGCTACAAACCTCGATCTTCGGTGATGGGGCATTCTGGGGTGAACTGTGGCGACGCCGGTTTGAGCAGGGGGTCGCGTTTGATACTCTTCCAGACGTGCTGGGGAAGCCCGACTCCCTCATGCGCGAATGGCTATCGCACTCGCAGGTGGATGATTACTGGGACGCCTATAATCCAACGTCGGCACAGTATCGCGCGATGGAATTGCCAATTCTGACAATCACCGGAAGCTATGACGACGATCAGCCGGGCGCGCTTCGCCACTATCGCGCGCATCTTGACGCCGCGACGGCGGATGCGCGCGCGGGTCATTTTCTGATCATAGGTCCTTGGGATCATGCTGGCACGCGCACCCCGGCGGCGGAAGTCGGCGGCGTCAAATTCGGCCCGGCCAGCTTGATCGATTTGCCGGCGCTGCACGCCGATTGGTATCGCTGGACGATGGCGGGCGGGCCGCGCCCTGCCTTTCTGAAGGATCGGGTAGCCTACTACGTTATTGGCGCAGACGTTTGGCGCTACGCGCCGACGCTCGACGCCGCAACCGCGGAGATGCGTCCATTGTATCTCGACTCTGCCGTTAACGCCGTATCGGTCACTCAGTCGGGCATTTTGCGATCGGGTGGCCGGGGGCAAGGCAAGCCCGATTTCTACCGCTACGACCCGCGCGATACGAGCAACGCCGCACTCGAGGCAGAATCCGGTGAGTTTGGGCTGACCGACCAGCGCATGGTGTTGGCAGGAGAAGGCCGTGAGCTGGTCTATCACACCGCGCCATTCGATCGCGATACCGAACTAGCGGGTGCGTTTCGCCTAACCGCTTGGATCGCGATCGACCAGCCCGACACTGATTTCCGCGCGCGTGTTTATGAAATCGATGGTGCTGGCCGCAGCGTGCTGCTCAGCACCGACCTGATTAGGGCACGGTTCAGGGAAAGCGCTCGCGCACAGAGGCTGATCAAGACGAAGGACCCGCTGCGCTATGAATTCGATCAATTCACCTTCATGGCACGAACAATCCCCAAGGGCAGCAAGCTGCGGTTGGTAATCGATCCGATCAATTCAATCTACTATCAGAAGAACTATAATTCAGGGAAGGCCGTCGGCGGCGAGACCATGGCCGACGCTCGGACCGTAACTGTGCGACTATTTCATGACGCCGCGCGCCCGAGCGCGCTTTATGTACCGATCGGGAGGGTCGAATGACGTGGACGAACATGATTCGCGCGCTTCCGCTGATAGCTATTGCGGTCGCGAGCCCGCTCGCTGCGAGTCCGACATCCGAGCGGACGGCATCCGTCGCAGCGGTTAGCGGGCCTGACGGCTGGGTCAGCGCGGAGAAATCTTGGGGAACCGTGTATACAGCGCCCGAAGGCGACGCTTCCATCGCCGTGGTTAGCGTCAATGCATCCAGCGCGCGCGGCGCAGTCGATGCCGCTTGGAGGCTGTACGGCTCCGCCGCAAAACCGCCGATCCGTGCGCTCGCATCGCAGGCGTCGCACAATGGCTGGGACGAAACCCAAGCTGTCACCTATGACCTCGATCCGGCTGAGACGAGAGTCGTGCAGACCGTCGCCTTTCGCAAGGACGAAGCTTGGACGATCCTACTGATCGATGGCACCCGCGCTACACTGGAAAAGCGCGGCGCGGCGGTCGCCCTTGTCGCGCAGAGCCTCCGCGCGCCCGGTTATGTACGGGAAACGTTCGCGGGGCGGCAGCCGCGCTCATTCGATGCCGTGCGTGTCGAGGCACTTCGGCAATTCGTTTCGGATGGCATGGCGGAGCTGGCAATTCCGGGTGCCGGGCTAGCCATCTACGATCATGGCAAGGTCGTATTCGAGGGCGGTGTCGGTCGGAGGCGGATCGACGATCCGGCGCCCGTGGACGTTCATACCCGTTTCATGATCGCGTCGAACACAAAACAGATGACGACAATGCTGCTCGCGGGGCTGGTCGACGAGGACAAGCTGCGCTGGGAGGAGCCGGTTACAGAGTCCTATCCGGCGTTCCGGCTCGGCGACGCTGCGACCACAGCGCGGGTGCGAATCGGCGATCTCCTGTGCGCCTGCACAGGGGTACCGCGTAAGGATCTGGAAGTGGCCTTCGCCACCCGACGCGATACGCCGCCCACGCAGACATTCGAGTTGCTGGCCGCCACGCGGCCGACCAGCCGGTTTGGCGAGGTTTTCCAATACAGCAACGTAATGGCGGCGGCAGCAGGCTATGTCGCGGCGCACGTCGCTTATCCGCGGCTTGAGCTCGGCGCGGGTTATGATCGTGCGATGCGCGAGCGCATTTTTACGCCAATTGGCATGGCCGATACTAGCTTCGACTATGACATGGTGTTGCGCGGCAATCATGCGACACCGCACGGCTGGGATTTCGCCGGGCGGCAGCGCGCCGGCGATCCGACGCTCGAATATGCGGTCCGCCCCGGTCGTCCTGCGGGGGGCGCTTGGTCGAGCGTACATGACATGATCCGCTATGCCGCAGTCGAGCTGAATGAGGGGCGCTTATCCGACGGCAAGCAGTTGGTGTCGCGCGCGAACGTCCTTGCACGGCGCGCACCCAGCGTCGCGCTCAGCGAGGATGGGCATTACGGAATGGGGTTGATCGTCGATCGAACGAGCGGCGTGGCCGTCGTCCATCACGGCGGTGCGCTCCCGGGATTTTACAGCGACGTCATCATCATTCCAGAAGCGGGCGTTGCGGCGGTGCTGCTGACGAACGCGGATAGCGGGGCGTTATTGCTTCGCCCATTCCTGCGCCGGGTGTTGGAGCTTGTCTACGACGGCAAGCCTGAGGCGCAGGCGGACCTCAACGCCGCAGCCATAAGGGATCGCGCCGATCGTCAGGGTCGCCGAGCCGCTCTATTGTTACCGATCCCGGCCGAGGCACGCGACTTGCTCTCCGCCCGGTACGTTTCCGCAGAACTCGGCGAAATTCGAGTAACGAGCGATGCTCAGGGAATACTGTTCAATTTCGGCTTGTGGAAGTCGCATGTCGCGGCGCAGCGCACAGCCAACGGCGGCTATGCCTTCGTGCCGATCGACCCACTCGCATTGCCAGTGCCCTTCGTTAGCGAGAATCGCGACGGACGAAATGTTCTCATATTGCGCGATGGTCAGCACGAATATGTCTACACACCCGCCGGTTGAGCGCCCGCCGCGCGTGTTCGTTGCGGGGATGTTTCACGAAACTAACGCATTCTCGCCCATCCCCACCGGTCGCTTCGCATTCGATGCGGTATTCGGCCATGACCCGGCGCGGAGTAGGAGCGATCGCTCGCTCCCCGGATTTAGCGCAATGGCGAACTTTGCGACGGTTGCCGGATGCGAAGTCATCGTGTCACACTATGGTTTTGCGCAGCCAAGTGCCCGCCCCGCTTACGGCATTTACACCGCCGTTCGTGACGCAATCTTATGCGACCTCAAAGATCGGGGGCCGTTCGACGCCGTTTTGTATTTCCTTCACGGCGCGCAGATGGCTGAAGGCGAGGATGATTGCGAGGGCGATCTTCTCACGCACACACGCGCGCTAGTGGGACCGGAGGCGATCGTGGCGGTCGAACTCGACCTTCATGCCAATGTCTCGTCGGCGATGACCCGCGCCGCGGACATTGTGCTCGCGTGCCGTGAATATCCGCACACCGATTTCGATGCGCGCGCCGAACAGTTGACGGCACTCGCGTTGGCCGCGATTAAAGGGCATATTCGACCGGTCACCCGCTTCACGCCGGTCCCCATGATGGGGCTGTTTCACACGACTGATCCGCACCTGGCCGCGCTGGTGGCAGGAACTGTCAATACCGAGAGCGTCGAAGGCATTCACGCGGTGTCTTTGATCCACGGTTTCGCCCAAGCCAACACGCCGCTCGTCGGTGCGGGCGTCCTGATCGTCGCCGATCGTGATACAGAAACTGACAGGATCGCCGAAGCGCTCGCCGAGGAGTTTTTCGCGATCCGCGCCGAGTCACACGCTGATCGAAAATTTGTCGACGAGATAGTTGCGACAATCGCTGCGGCGGAGATCGACCCGTTGAAAGGACCGCTGGTCGTTGCCGACTATGCCGACAATGCCGGCGGTGGCGCAGGATCCGATTCGACGTTTCTATTAGAGGCGCTGCTGGAGGCGCGGATCGACGGGGTGGCATTGGGGATGATTTGGGATCCGGTCGCCGTCAACTTTGCGCACGATGCCGGTGTCGGCGCATCGATCGACCTACGACTGGGCGGCAAGACTGGGGCGACCGCCGGGAGTCCGCTCGACGTGCGCGCGACGGTAACTGCCGTGCGCGAGGATGCGGCGCAGCGGGCGCTGGGCCTCGAATTGACGCTTGGTAGATCCGCTGCGCTCGAGATCGATGGTATCGCCGTCGTCGTCAACAGCGAAAGACAGCAGGTGTTCAGCCCGACGTGCTTCGCAGATCACGACATAGATCTGGCCAAGCTGCGTGCGGTGATCGTGAAGTCAGCGCAGCATTTCCGCGCTGCCTTCGAGCCGATTGCTCGCGCCATTCTGTATTGCGAATCGCCGGGCGTCATGAACCGCGTATATCCACCGGAGCGGTTTGATCGGGTGACGCGCCCAATTTGGCCAATTGATGACATCGACTGGCAAGGGCGGCCGTCGCCAATGACTGCGGGGGAAGCCGATGCGATATAGCGGATGGGACGATCCGACCCGCTGGGTCATCCCGCGCGTTCTGGATGAGCAGGCCGCGCGGACTCCCCACTTGACATGGCTGACCGAAATCGACGGCGAGACGCTGACCTTCGGCGCAGCCGCGGTCGAAATGCGACGCGTTGCTGGCTATCTTGCCGGACTGGGAGTGAAGCCTGGTGATCATGTCGCGATCATGCTGCCGAACGGATGCGATTACGTGCGCGCTTGGCTCGGGACGACGATGCTTGGCGCGGTCGCGGTGCTGCTCAACACCGAGCTCAGCGGCAATTTCCTAAGACATCAAGTAGCTAATTGCGGCGCGGAACTCGCCATCGTTGAGGCCGGGCTGCTGCCGACGATCGAGGCGCTAGGCGAGGATGTCGGCCTGCTCAAGCGCATCGCGGTAGTCGGGGGTGAGGGGCATGCACTGGATTGGGCATCGTGGCAGGCCGCGCCGGCGCTAGACGCGCCGTTCCCTGCGGCGCACGCCATCGCCTGCATCATGTACACGTCGGGGACAAGCGGACCAGCCAAGGGTGTGCTGATGCCGCATGCGCATTGCGCGCTGTTCGGGATGGGTACGGTCGAGGCGGCGGCGTTGTCGGACGATGATGTCTATTACATCACGTTGCCGCTGTTCCACGCGAATGGCTTGTTGATGCAATTGTCCGCGACGTTGCTCGCGGGCATTCCCGCCGTGATCCGGCGCCGGTTCAGCGCGACCGGGTGGCTCGATGATGTGCGCGCATGCGGCGCGACGGTCACCAACTTGCTCGGCGCGACCACCGCGTTCGTGATTGCGCAACCGGAGACCGCATTGGACGGCGATCACCGGTTGCGCACGGTGATGCTCGCTCCCAATGCACCTGCGCACGAGGCGGCTCTGCGTGCGCGCTTCGGCGTGACCGATGTGCTGTCGGGACTGGGGATGACCGAGATCAATATTCCGATCTGGGGGCGGCTCGGTCATTCGCGTCCAGGCGCCTGCGGCTGGCCCCGGGAAGACCGCTTCGCGGTCCGCGTCGCCGACCCTGAAACCGATCGCGAAGTGCCGCGTGGCACCGTTGGTGAGCTTCAGGTTCGACCGCTCATCCCGTTCGCTTTCATGGCTGGCTATCATGCGATGCCCGACAAGACGGTTGAGGCGTGGCGCAACCTCTGGTTCCACACTGGCGATGCCGTCACTATGGCCGACGACGGGCTCATCACCTTCGTTGATCGACTGAAGGAATGCATCCGTCGCCGGTCGGAGAATATTTCCGCCACCGAGGTGGAAAATGCCGTGATCGCGATCGAGGGAGTGGCGGAAGTCGCGGCGTTCGGCGTGCCGGCTGGGTTCGATGGCGGTGAAGATGAGGTGATGATCGCGGTCGTCCTAGCCGAGTGCGCGACGCTCGACTGCGCAGCGATCGGCGACGCGGCGGACGTCGGCCTGCCGCGCTTCGCACGCCCGCGCTTCGTCGAAATCCTTGATGAGCTGCCCAAGACGGCGACTGGCAAGGTGCAGAAGGCCATCCTGCGGCAGCGCGGTTGCGCGTCTGCCTACGATCGCCAGACCGGCGTCTGCGCACGCTGATGCGTGTCTTTATCGCATCGCTCGCGACCGAGACGAACAGCTTCTCGTCGCTTCCGACGGGGTGGTCGGCCTATCGCGAGCAGGGCATCCTGCGCGACGCATCGCGCGGCGGATCGAGCTATTCTTCGCCTATCCTCGGTACTTGGCGCAGACTGGGCGAAGCCGAAGGCGATACAATCGTCGAGAGCATTTCGGCCTTTGCGCAACCGGCGGGACGAACCGTACGTGCGGTCTACGAGTCGCTGCGTGACACCATTCTGGCTGATCTCGAAGCGGCGGGCCCAGTGGACTTGGTCCTGCTGGCGCTGCATGGTGCAATGATGGCGGCGGGCTATGACGATTGCGAAGGAGATCTTCTTACCCGAGTCCGCGCGGCGCATCCAGATGTGGTGATCGGTGCGGAACTCGATCTTCATTGTCATCTGACCGACGCGATGGTCGGCGCGGCCGATCTGCTAATCCCGTTCAAGCTTTACCCGCACACCGATCTCACCGAGCGTGCCGCTGAATTGTTCGCGCTCGCACGGCAAACCGCCACGGATGCGATCCAGCCGGTCGCCGCTTTGGCCGACACGCGGATGCTTGGTACCTACCCCACCGGTAAATCGCCGATGGCAGGGATCGTCGCGAACCTCAGCGCGATCGAGGATCGCCCGGGCGTGCTGACTGCGGGGATCGCGCATGGGTTTCCACTGGGTGACGTTGCCGATGTGGGCACGCGCGTGCTTGTGTATGCTGACGGCGATCCCTTGCTGGCCGCCTCCGCGGCTGACGAGATTGCCGAGCAGCTTTATCATGCGCGCGATGCGTTGCGTATCGGCTTGCCGAATGTCGAAGAATCCTTAGATCGGGCCGCGGCGCTCGGTGGCCGTATCGTGCTTGGTGATTATGCCGACAATCCCGGTGGCGGCGCGCCGGGCGACAGCAATTTTATGCTGCGGGCGATTCTGGCGCGCGGCATCCGGAACGCCGCAATCGGATGCTATCACGATCCCGCCGTCGTGATGATTGCCGCCGATGCCGGTGTAGGTGCGCGCCTTCGCGTCCGGCTCGGTGGCAAAGCAGGACCGGAATCCGACTTTCCGCTCGATCTCGATGTCGAAGTCATGGCACTTGCAACGGGGCATAGCCAGGATGTGTTTGGCGAAAGAGGCGCTGTCGGTGACGCGGCTTGGCTCCGTCACGAAACGATCGACATCGTCGTCAGCTCGATTCGGACACAAGTTTACGGCACGGATCTGTTTACAGGGCTTGGCGTCGATCTTGCGGCGCGATCATTAATTGTCGTCAAATCCGGCGTCCACTATCGGGCCGCCTTCGCGCCAATTGCCGACCATTTATGGAGCGTGGATTCGCCTGGCGCGGTGATCGCCGATTGCGCCAGAATCCCATATCGCGCATCGACGTTGCCGCTCTATCCGCACGATCCCGATCCTTGGACAAAACTTGGACGGCCGGTGAGCCGCGCGTTTCCCGGACGCGCTCGGCGCTAACGTCCATCCTCGGCGCGACACGGGAGGATCTTCGTTGCTTCGTCGTAGTGACGAAGGAGCGAAGATGAAGCCTAAATCCTCCTTACATCGCAACCGCAAATCTGTGCCATTCGCCTAGGCACGTCAACGGTACGGGATCCTCGAAACCGACGTCAATGATGCCCATCGAATGTCCGCTCACTTCAAAATTCTCCTGAAAGTAGACAGTCTCCTTTTCGACCGTTAGCCGAAGTGATCCCCGGCGAAAGCCGGGGCCCAGAAATCTGCCCCAGCCCCCCGTTTTTCCTGGGCCCCGGCTTTCGCCGGGGTGCACAAAGGGCCGCTCCCGCACCCCATTTCGGACAATCGGAACTGGCTCCAGCGCGCCAGCTTTCGGCCAGTTCCGCCCCTCATCCGACCTCGCTAAAGTTGCCTTCCAAAACTCGGGCGCCGTCGCGTAGAAAATCGAGATGGTCGGACCAGTGCTGCATCATTCGGACGCGCTCTTCCCAATATTCTCCGCGGGCATATGCACGGCGAACAGCGTTATTGTCGCAGTGGGCCAACTGTCTTTCGATCGCGTCGGCATGCCACAACCCCATCTCGTTCAGCAGCGTGGCAGCCATCGCCCGGAATCCATGTCCCGTCATTTCGTCCTGAGCGAACCCCAAACGGCGCAGTGCTGCGTTGATCGTATTCTCCGACATCGGCCGGTCGACCGATCGGAGCGAAGGGAACAGGAAACTGCTGTATTCCGCATCATGCTCGATCGTTGCGAGGATCGTAAGGCTCTGGCGCGATAACGGGACGATATGGGGACGGCGCATCTTGGTCTTTTGCGGAGGGATACGCCACAGAGCCGTCTCTAGATCGAAATCGGCCCATTCGGCGTGCCTGAGCTCGCCAGGGCGGACGAAGACGTGCGGGAGGAGGCGAAGGGCTGCCTTGGTGTTCGGATGCCCCTCATAGCCCTCTATTGCCCTGAGGAGGCTTCCTACGCCCGCTGTGTCGGATATCGCAGGGCGATGGACGGGCTGCGGCGCGATCAGGGCACCGCGCAAGTCTGCCGCCACATCGCGTTCCGCGCGCGCCGTTGCGATGGCATAGCGAAATATCTGGGAGCAGGTGCTGCGAAGGCGCTTCGCCGTCTCATAGCGTCCCTTGCCCTCCATCTTGCGGAGCATCACGAGAAGCTCTTGCGCAGTGATGGAGGCAACAGGGCGCTTGCCCAGCGCCGCATTTATGAAATCGGTCAGCCACCGCAGCTTCTTCATCGTGACCGGTGAACGGTTCTCGCGTTCCATTTTTGCGAGCCATTCGTCAGCCACCGCCTGAAAACTATTGGCGGCGGCGACGGTCGCCGCGATCCGATCGAGCTTGATCCGCTCGGCGGGATCTTCTCCACGGGCGATGAGCTTGCGAGCTGCGTCGCGCTGCGCGCGCGCCTCGGCGAGGCCCGTGTCGGGCCACACGCCGAATGCGAGGGTCTTTTGCTTGCCAAGGTGCCGATAGTTCATGCGCCAATAGCGGGATCCGTTCGGCATGACCGATAGATAGAGGCCTTCTCGGTCGGTCAGCTTGTAGGGCTTTTCGCGACCTTTGGCGGCTTTGATTGCGATGGCAGTGAGCGCCATGATGGTATCTCCCGATTCGGGAGCGGCCCCATGCCATCAAATCTACCATCGGATTGCTGGTATGTAGTGGCATCTAGCCGCTCATTATGAGGCGACCATACCACAGAAAACCGCATAAAACAGCCAGTTTTGAGCCGTTTTAGAACCTCCTGAGACAGGAAGTTGGTGACCCCTACGGGACTCGAACCCGTGTTTTCGCCGTGAAAGGGCGACGTCCTAGACCGCTAGACGAAGGGGCCGTCTGATCGGTGAAGCGGGGCCTTAGACGCGGCTGCCCATAGGGTCAAGCGGACCGGCGCAAAAATATTGCGTGAGCCTATATTCGTCGGCCCTCCGACCGGTGAAAGCCCGTCGTCAATCGGCCCACGCCGCATCCTCAAGGTGCAGTTCGGCGGCGGGACGGCTGCCCCAATCGTCGCGTTTCGCACGCCCCGCGAGCCACAGCTTGCGTCCGCGCGCGTTGAGCAGCGTCTGCCCCAGCTCGGTCTCGGCGGCGCGGAACGCGATCGCCTTGAAGCGCGCGCCGTCGTCGCCCGACACGATCAGCCGCAGATGGTCGGTGCCGACGATCCCCGATTCGACGATTCGCACCGGCCCCGTCGCGACGCGCGGCGCGGGCCAGCCGGCGCCATAGGGTCCGGCGCTCTCGATCGCGTCGCACCACAAGGGCGAAATGCCGCGCGGCGCGAGCACGGCGTCGATCAGCAGCGACTTGTCGCCGCTCGCGCGCTCGACGTCGGCGGCGAGCCGGTCGTTGAGAAAGGCGCCGAGCGCGTCGACCTTGTCCCGCTCGACCGTCAGTCCCGCCGCCATCGCATGCCCGCCGCCCGCGACGAGCAGCCCGGTCTCTTTCGCGGCGAGGATCGCGGCGCCCAGATCGACGCCGCCGATCGAGCGGCCCGATCCCTTGCCGATCCCGCCCTCGTCGACCGCGATCACGATCGCCGGGCGGTGGAGCTTCTCTTTCAGCCGCCCCGCGACGATGCCGATCACGCCGGGGTGCCAACCCTCGCCCGCGACGATCGCGACCGGCGCGTTGCCGCACGCCGCGCTCGCGGCGACGGCTTCGTCGAGCACCCCCGCCTCGATCGCCCGCCGCTCCTCGTTCAGCCGGTTGAGCTCGACCGCGATGTCGGCGGCCTCCTGCGGATCGGTCGTCGTCAGCAGCCGCACGCCGAGGTCCGACTTGCCGACGCGCCCGCCGGCGTTGATCCGCGGGCCGAGCGCAAAGCCCATGTCGCTCGCGGTCGGCGGCTTGGTCAGCCGCGCCGCGTCCATCAGCGCCGCCATGCCGATATTGCCGCGCTTCGCCATGACCTTCAGGCCCTGCGTCACCAGCGCGCGGTTGAAACCGGTCAGCCGCGCGACGTCGGCGACGGTGCCGAGTGCGACGAGGTCGAGCAGCTCGATCAGCGCCGGTTCGGGCCGGCTGCCGAAATATCCCCGCGCGCGCAGCGTGCGGAGCAGCGCCGCGCCGAGCAGGAAGGCGACCCCGACCGCGGCCAGATTGCCGTGGATCGCGGCGTCGGGCTCTTCGTCGAGCCGGTTGGGGTTCACCAAGGCGAGCGCCGCCGGAAGGGTGGTCGCGCACTGGTGATGGTCGACGACGATCACTTCGACCCCCGCGGCATTGGCCTCGGCGATCGCGTCGAACGCCTGCGCGCCGCAATCGACCGTGACGACCAGCTTCGATCCCGCTTCGCCGATCCTGACCAGCGCCGCGCCCGACGGGCCATAGCCTTCCATCAGCCGGTCGGGGATATACGCGCCGACGGGCACGTCGAGCGCGCGCAGCAGGCGGACGAGCAACGCCGCCGAGGTCGCGCCATCGACGTCGTAATCGCCGAAGATCGTCACCGCCTCGCGTTTCTCGACCGCGTCGGCGAGCCGCGCGGCAGCGGCGTCCATGTCGCGGAACAGCGACGGATCGGGCATGAAGCCCCGCAAGGTCGGCGCGCGGTGGCGCTCCAGATCGTCGCGCACGACGCCGCGCGCGAGCAGCAATTGCGTCACCAGATCGTCGGGCGCCAGATTCTCGGCGCCCATTTCGGCACTGGTCCGCCGCCAGTGCCACGGCTGGCCGAGAATCGAGCGCGTGATCCCGAGGGCTGCTTCGCTCATGCCGGCAACGCCCTCGCGAGGATGCGCAGGCGCAGCTCTTGCGCGACGCCGAGCGGAATCGCGGGGATCTCGTGGCTGGCAAGGCTGCTGCCCCCCGGCACGCCGAAGACGAGCGTCGCGAGGCCGAGCGGGCGGAGCAGGAAATCGGTCTTGAGGTCGACGCTCTGCACCGATGCGTGCGGCAGCAGCGTCATCTTGGGCTTCCAGAAGCCGCGGCGGATCGCGACCTGGTCGCCGATGTCGGCCCAGCGGTGATAGCGCGCCGCCCACCAGGCGATCAGCGCGATCAGCGGCGCGGCGACGAGGCCCAGCCAGCCGACCTCGTTGCCGAGATACAGTGCGATGCTTCCGCCGATGGCCGCCGCAGTCGCGCCGATCGCCGGACCGATCGCGACGATGTGGTGGCTATGCTCCCACCTCTGCGCATCGTCGGGCCGCCGGATCGCGATCTCGTCCAGCACCGGGTCGATCTCGCCCAGCTTGCCGAACGGGACGACCTGATGGTCCTTTTCCTTCTCTCCATCGCTCGCGAGGCTCTGCAGCCGCAGCTCGTGCCAGCCGAAGCGCTTGCGCAGCCATCCGGTCACGACGATCGCCGCCTGCACGCGCTTCACCGGCACCGCGACGTCGGTGCGCGTCGTCAGCCCGCGGGTACGGCGCAGCGCGCGCGGCTCGCGCGTCAGGCGGAAACCCCAATTCGCGAAGACCATCGTCGCGATCCCGCTCGCGAAGCCGATGAAGAGCAGCGAGATCGCGGCGCCGATCCCGGCGATCCAGCGATGCGCGAGCAACCAGCTGTCGAGGCCATAGCTTTCGGCGATCTCGATCCAGTCCTTCGGGTTGAAGATGTTGAAATCGAACGGGAGCAGATTGTCGAAGAACTGCATCGCGCCGCCGACGATGGCGAGCGCGGCGAGCGAAAAGTTGAACAGCCCCGCAACCAGCAGCCGGCGCGGACCCATCGCGAAGAGCAGCCGGTCCCCAGCGTCGGGCGCCGCCTCGTCGGGCGCTTCGCCGGGCGCCTCGGGGGCAACCGGTGCGGCTGCAGCCGGCGTGCTGCGATGCGCGCGGATCGTCGTGCGCAGCGCCTGCGCCGCGCCCAGCCCGATCGCGTCGAGGTTCGCGTCATTCTCCTTGCCGCCCGCGCCGGTCTCGAACCCGACCTTGGCGATGCCGAGCGCGCGCGCGACGAGCCCCTGCTCGATGCTGACGTCCTGGATGCGATCGAAGGGGATGGTGCGGTGCTGGCGCGACAACACCCCGCTCTCGATCACCACCTCGTCGGCGCCGACCGCAAAGCGGAAGCGCAGCCAGTGAAGCCAGGTGAACACCAGCGAGATCGCCAGGAAGGCAAGAATTGCAGGGACGATATATATCCAGTTGCCGGTAAAGCCGAGCGCGGCGACCGCGGGCAGGAACTGAAGCGAGCGCGGCCCGAGTTTGACGATCGACAGCGCGAGCGTCGCGGGATGCAGCCGCTGCCACTCGGCGCCGGGGACGGTGGCGGCGTCGATCACGCGAAGTCGGTCTGGATATGGCGGCGGATCGTCTCGCGCATCGCGGCGGCAAGGTCGCTGTGCAGGCCGGGCAGCGTCACCATGCTGTTGTGCGTCCCCGAAGTGTGGACGACGAGGTGCGACAATCCGAACAGCCGTTCGACGGGCCCCTGTCCGACGTCGATATGCTGGACGCGCACGAACGGGACGATCGTGTCGGTGCGGAACAGCCAGCCGCGCGCGACGCGCAGTTGCCCTTCGCCGATCTTGTATCCCCAGCGCGCGACGCGGCGCGCGGGCAGCGCGGCGACCGCGATGATCGCGAACAGCCACGCCGCCGTCGTCAGCAGCCCGTAAGGCCCCCCGATCTGCGGCATCAGCAGCCAGTCGGCGACGCTCGCGGCGATCGCGAGCGGGATCAGATTGAGCGCGGTCGTGATCCGCACGACATGGGCATAAGCGGGATCGACCGGATCCAGCCCCTCGCTCGCATTGAGCGCGTCGGGCGCGAAAGGGTCGGTGGGCGCAGCGGGCGTGTCGGTCATGATCCTCCGTTAGTCGTTCATGCCGCTAGGGCACAACCACATTGAAACGCGGGTCCTGCGGCGGATGCAGCGCGAACCACGACAGGAACGCCATGCGGTCGCCGTCGATCCGGATCGCGCCCGACTGGAGCAGCGCCGGGAACGCCGCCTGCCCCAGCATCACGTCGTCGAGCGTCTTGCGGTCGATCGTGATCGTCGCGGTCGGGGCAGCGTCGGTGACCCCATAGCGCGGGAATTCGACCCCGCCGCCGACGACGATCGACACCGTCTCCTTCGCATCGGGCAGGACGAACTGGAAAATCCCCTTGATCCCCGCGCCCTTGGCGGCGTCGAAGCGCGTCGCGAGCGCGTCGAAGAAGACCGCGGTCGGGATCGCGCTCACGAAGCTGCGGCTCTGCCCGTTGCTCGTCGCCGCCTCGACCGCATTGCCGCGCAGGCTCGCCGCGGCGGCGAGATAATAGTTCCGCCACGCCCCCGATTCGGCCTGATAGCCCATCTGGTCATAGGCAGACGCCAGCGCCGCGCGCGCCGTCTTGTTGTCCGGCTGCGCAAACACCAGCTTGTTGAGCAGCTCCGCCGCCCAGCGATAGTCGCCCGCCGCGATCGCTTTCTTCCCCGCCGCGAGCAATTTGTCCGCCCCGCCCGCCAGCTCGACATATTTGGGCGCCGAGGCTTCGGGCGGCAGCGGGTTGAAGTTCGCCGGATTGCCGTCCCACCAGCCGAAATAGCGCTGATACGTCGCCTTCATGTCGTGGTTGAGCGTCCCGTAATAGCCGCGCGTCCCGAAGTCCGTCGCCTGCACCGGCGCCTCGGCGGTCTGGTCGGCGAGCTCGTGCAAGGTCGCGCCCTTGTTCGCGAGGAACAACGTCCGGTCGTGGACGTAGCGATACGCATCGCGCTGGTTCGCGAGCAGCGCGCCGACCTCGCCCGTCCCCCACGTCGGCCAGTGGTGCGACGCCATCGCGACCTCGGCCTTGCCGCCCCATTTCAGCAGCATCGCGTCGATCACCTTCGACCAGTGCAGCGCGTCGCGCACCTGCGCCCCGCGCAGCGTCAGCACATTGTGCAGCGTGTGCGTCACCACCTCGGTCGTGTGCAGCGCCTTGTACGCGGGGATATAGAAGACGAACTCGGACGGCGCCTCGGTGCTCCCGGCATCGATGAAGTCGAAGACCAGGCCGTCGATCGTCAGCGTCCCGCCCTTCTCGCTCACCGTCTCGGTCGGCTCCATATAGCCGACGGTTCCGGAGGACAGCTTCGGCCCCAGCCCGGTATCGACCTGGCCCTTCGTCCCCGGCGGCAGGATCGCGCCGAACATGTAAAGCGCGCGCCGCCCCATCGCGGTCCCGGCGAGGACATTCTCCGACGTCGCCTCTTCGGAGAAGCCGTGCGGCGCGATGATGCGGATCTTGTCCTTCCGGACCTGTTCGGGGGTCACGATCCCGCCGACCCCGCCGAAATGGTCGCTGTGGCTGTGGCTGAAGATCACCGCCTTGATCGGCAGCTTGCCCGATTTGGCCTCGACCGTGTCGGCGAACAGCTTCCAGCTCGCCGCCGCGGCTTCCTCGGACAGCAGCGGATCGACGACGATCCAGCCGGTCTTGCCGCGGATGATCGTCATCACCGAAATATCGTAGCCGCGCACCTGCCATATCTTGCCGGGCACCACCTCGAACAATCCGTGCACCGCGTCGAGCCGCGCCTGCCGCCACAACGAGGGGTTTACCGTGGCGGGCGCCTCTTTCGCGTTCAGAACATCATAGGGCCGCCGATCCCATACCGTCTTGCCGTTCTTGTCGGTGATCAGGCCGCCCGGGATTTCGCCGAGCTTGCCGCGCAGCACATTCGCCTCGTCGCGCGGGTCGTCCAGCGGCAGGCGTTTCGCGAGTTCGGCCTGTGCGGCGCGGGTGGCGTCGCTCGCATCGTCCTGGGCGATGGCGGTCAGCGGCAGGCAGCTGGCAAGCAGCACGGCGGTCAGTCGGCGCATGATGATCTCCCCCTGTATTTTGGGGCAGCTTGCGCCGCGCGGCCATGCTTGGCAAGCATCGGCGCATGAGCGATGCGCCGCACCTGCTGATCGTCTGGCACAGCCGTACCGGGGGCAGCGAGGCGCTCGCGCGCGCCGCGGCGGACGGTGCCGCTACGGCACGCCTGATCGCCGCGCCCGATGTCGCGCCTGCCGATCTTCAGGCTGCGGCGGGCTATCTTTTCATCGGACCCGAAAATCTCGCCGCGCTTTCGGGCGCGATGAAGGAGATGTTCGACCGCTGCTATTACCCATGCCTGGGGAAACTCGAAGGCCGTCCCTATGCGACGATCATCTGCGCGGGCTCGGACGGGGAGGGGGCACAGCGCCAGCTCGACCGGATCGCGACCGGCTGGCGGCTGAAACGCGTCGCCGATCGGGTCATCGTCAACACCGCCGCGCAGACGCGGCAGGCGATCCTTGCGCCCAAGACGATAGCGGATGCCCGCCTCGCCGAAGCGCGCGATCTGGGCGCCGTCTTGGCGGAGGGGCTGGCGGCGGGAATTTTCTGATCTGCTAGTCACCGGCGGCGGGGCATTCCTGCCAATGACGCGCTAGCGCGGCTTTCCATTTCGCCTCGCCATAGCTCGTGCGGATCAGCCGCAACCGGAAATCGCGATACTCGCTGTGGTTCGCCAGCGGCAGCCGCGCTTCCAGCAGCACCCCCGACCGCGCGTCGAACCAGAAGCTGCCGTTCCCCGCCGCGCCCGACGCGCGATAGCGGATCGCCGGCGCTCCGAAACGCCGGGCGCGCGTCGCGCCCTTCAGATGCAACCGCCCGCGATTGCTGAACGCGAACCCGTCGTCGGTGCCGAGGATCAAGGGGAGATCGAACGCGAAATCCGCGCGTGCGCCGATCGCGCCGGGCGGATGCGCCGCCATATCCGCGAAGTCGAAATCATAGACGCGCCACGGCGTCTTTACCGCCACTTCATGCGTCGGCGCCGCGTCGCGCGTTCCGATCCGTGCCTGGACGGCCGCACCGTCCGCGGCCGTCGTCAGCCACGCGAAACTCTCCTGCGTCAGATCGCGTGTCAGCCGTCCGCCGGTCAGCGCGATCGTCTGCCCCGTCGCCGGATCGAGCACCGCCGTGACATAGGCCGCGTTGGTACAGCGCGACTTTTCCTTCATCACCGCGATGCGGTCCGCCGCCTCGACGAAGACGTAAATCTCTTCGGCTTCGCTGCCGTCGCCGTTCGTGCGGCGATAGTGGTGGACCGGCCGCATGTCGGCGGCGGCAAGGCTCGCGGCGATCAGCAGGCTCGGCATCGCTGGCTCCCAACTGTGTTATAATCATAATACAGTTGGGATGGTCACGTCAAGACGGGCCGCGGGATATCCGGCGACGGCCGCGCCCGGCGTGCCGCACGACCGTCCCTCAGTGCGTGCGATGCTCGCCCTTGACCCAGCGCACGGTGCCCGACGACGCGCGCATCACGACCGTTTCGGTCGTCAGGATGCCGCCGCGGCGATGCTTCACCCCCGACAGCAGCGACCCGTCGGTGACCCCCGTCGCGGCGAAGATCACGTCGCCCTTGGCCAGGTCTTCGAGGTCGTAGACGCGGTCGAGATCCTCGATCCCCCATTTCTTCGCGCGCAGCCGTTCGTCGTCGTTGCGGAACAGCAGGCGGCCCTTGAACTGGCCGCCGACGCAGCGCAGCGCCGCCGACGCCAGCACGCCCTCGGGCGCGCCGCCCGACCCCATATAGATGTCGATGTTGGTTTCGGGGTTGGTCGTCGCGATCACGCCGGCGACGTCGCCGTCGGGGATCAGCGCGACGCCGCAGCCGATGCTGCGCAGCTCGGCGATGATCGCCTCGTGGCGCGGACGGTCGAGGACGCAGACGATGATGTCGGCGGGCGCGCAGCCCTTTTCGCGCGCGACCGCTTCGACATTCTCGCGCACGCTGTTGTCGAAATTGACGATGTTCGGCGAATAGCCGGCGCCGACCGCCAGCTTGTCCATATAGACGTCGGGGGCGTTGAGCAGGCAGCCCTCCTCGGCGATCGCCAGCACCGCGAGCGCGTTGGGGCCGGCCTTGGCGGTGATCGTCGTGCCTTCGAGCGGATCGACCGCGATGTCGATCTTCGGACCCTTGCCCGGCGCGTTGCCGACCTTCTCGCCGATATAGAGCATCGGCGCTTCGTCGCGCTCGCCCTCGCCGATGACGATCGTGCCGTCCATGTAGAGCGTGTTGAACGCGGTGCGCATCGCCTCGACGGCGGCGGCGTCGGCGGCCTTTTCGTCGCCGCGCCCGATCAGCTTCGCGGCGGCGATCGCCGCGGCTTCGGTCACGCGCACCATTTCGAGTACGAGCACCCGGTCGAGATTGCTGCCGCTGCTGTTCGTCATCGCCCTGACTCTCCGTCTTTACTTGTTTCGCCCCATGGGCATGGTGGGCGCCATATGGTCGCCCGCGCCGCTTGTCGAGAATGGTTCGCCCGAATCGCCGCCGCTTTTGCGGCTTTGTGCGTCGCGTCGATGACGCCGCCCGGCGCCGGAGCGCAGATGATCGGGCCGCCGGCGCCGAAGCCCGCGAAGTCCCCCGCCGACGTGGCGGTCGAAAACAGCAGGGATCTGACCGACCCCGTCAAGCGCTGCAGGCCCGCCGACGACGGGTCGATCACCGTGTGCGGCAGCGACACCGACCGCCACCGGCTGTCACCCGAACTGCGCGCGATCGCGAACGAAGGCCGCGAGGCGCCGCCGAAACTGCCGCGCGCCGAAGCGAAGGCGATGAGCCTCGACAAGCTTCCCTACAACTGGGTCTCGATCGGGGGGCGCTATGCGCCGGGCCCCGAATATAACGCGCTCTATGAAATGGCGAAGCGTGCGACCGATCCCGAAACGGGGGTGCCGCCGCCGGAGGGGGAGCAGCCCTAGCGCCCTACTTCATTTCCCGATGACGAGGATGGATGCCTAGGCGAACACCTCCGACGCCGCGACGCTCGGCCGGGCGGAGCGCAGGAAGCCTGCTGCGAACACGATCTGCCCCAGGAAATAGAGCGCGAACAGCAGCACCCAGCCAAAGCTCATCGCGATTTCGAGTGCCGATCCGGGGGCCGCGGCATTCTGCCAGATTACGGCGCCGTGCAGCAGCACCAGTACGCCGAACGCCGCCGCGGCGATCAGGCCGAACACGAAGTAGAAGGCGAAGAGTCGCCATTGCGCGGTACGCGTCAGCCGCCACGATTCGGCGAAGGCCGAAAAAGGCTCGAGCTTGCCCGACGCGCCCATGATCGCCCCCGTCAGACAGAGCCGCGCGCCGATCCACGTTCCGAGCAGCGACAGCAGGAAGCGATAGGCTTCGATCGCCGCCGTCACGCCGGGCCCGCCGCCGCCCTGCAGCCATTCGCGGGCCATCAGGATCAGCGGCAGCGTCGCCAGCACGCCGATCCCGACATAGACGATGGCCGAGCCGACCAGAAAGGCCGTGCCCGCGACCATGCCGTACATGATCTCGGCGATATAGCCTTCGCGGATTTCGGCGAGCACGGCGTTCCACGCCGCGAGCATCGCCCCCGCGGCGATCACCGCAACGATGCCGAGCAGATAGAGCGGTCCCGCAATCGAGCCGCTGACATACGATCCATAGGGGTTGGCGATCAGCGCCATCACCGTGCGAAGGTCGAAGATCGGCTCGCTCGACAGCAGCAGGAAGGGAAAGACGACGCCCATCAGCGTATAGGCCGCCAGCGCGCCCCTATGCCCGGCCGCCAGCGCCCGCGCCTCGGCGAGTCCGCTTCTGATTTCGATGTCCATGACGCTCCCCCCGTTCCCCGTGGCGAAGGGTAACAGCGCGGCGTGCGATTTCAAGTCGGCGGCCGGGTTCGCCGGCGAAAGCTTCGGCCCGTCAGAGCGCCAATATCGGCATGTGCATCGGGGTGCCGACGACATGATCCGACGCCGACAGGATCGCGAGCGCCTTGTGGATCGCGCTCGCGGGACCTTCATGCGTGACGATCGCGATCACGACGCCATCCGCCTCGTCGGTCCCGCGCTGGATGAAGCTTTCGATCGAGACGCCCGCATCGCGCATCGCCGCCGCGATCTCGGCGAGCACGCCGATGCGGTCCTCGACGATCAGCCGCACATAATGCTTGCCCACGCGCGCGCCGGCGTCGGCGACGGGCGCCGCGTCGAGGGCGTCGACGGGCATCGCGAAGGCCGGGCCATATTCGTCGCGCGCGATGTCGATGATGTCCGCGACGATCGCCGAAGCCGTCGGTCCCGCGCCCGCGCCTGCGCCCTCGAAGAACAGCCGCCCGACGAAATTGCCCTCGGCGACGACGGCGTTCAATGCGCCCGGCACATAAGCGAGCGGATGGTCGGCGGGGACCAGGCACGGCTGGACATGCTGGTACAGTCCGGCCTCGTCGCGTTCGGCCATCCCGATCAGGCGGACGCGGTGGCCCAGCGCCTCGGCCTCGCGGATGTCGGCGGCGATCAGGCTGCGGATACCGTTCGCGGTCACCGCGCCGATGTCGAGCCTGGTCCCGAAACAAAGCGCCGCGAGGATCGACAGCTTGTGCGCGGCGTCGATGCCGTCGACGTCGAACGTCGGGTCGGCCTCGGCATAGCCTTCGGCCTGCGCCGCGGCGAGCGCGTCGGCGAAACTCGCGCCGTTCCGCTCCATCTGCGTCAGGATGTAATTGCAGGTGCCGTTGAGGATGCCATAGACGCGCGCGATCTCGTTCGCCGAAGCCCCCTCGCGGATCGCCTTGATCACCGGGATGCCCCCCGCGACGGCGGCCTCATATTTCAGCGGCGTGTCGCGCTCCTCGGCGATCCTTGCGAGGTCAAGCCCATGGTGCGCGATCATCGCCTTGTTCGCGGTAACCAGCGCCTTGCCGGCCGCCAGCGTGTGCCGCGCCAGCGTCAGCGCCGATCCGTCGGCACCGCCGATCATCTCGACGACGACGTCGACGTCGCCGGCGGTGACGATCGCGTCCATATCGTCTTCCCAGCGATAGCGCGTCAGGTCGATGCCGCGGTCCTTGTGCCGGTCGCGCGCCGAGACCGCGACGATCTCGATCGTGCGCCCGGCGCGCCGCGCGATCAACTCGCGGTTCGCCTCGAGCAGCTTGACGACCCCGCCGCCGACGACGCCGATCCCTGCGAGCGCGACGCGCAGCGGCGGGCGGGGGGCGGCGGGGGCAGGGGAAGGCGACATGCAGGCACTCCTGTATATTGGGTCGCCAGCGCCCCTATCGGCTTTTGGGCCGGAAACAAGGATTCTTGTCTGTTTTCGCTATGGCGAAAACGCGCGGCACCGGCCCGCTCCCCACCGCCCGAAGACGACGCGTGGCGTCGAAGGGCCTCCCGACGAGTGTATCTTATGGGAGGCTGGGCGGGGGAGCGGGCCGGTGCCGCCTTCGCCGTCAGGCGAGGAGAATCAGCTCCCGACCGGCGGCGTTCGCGTCCGCGTGCAGTCACCCAGCGCGCCGAGTACCACGCCATAGTCCGACGCTGCTTTCTTGCGGTCCTCGGGCGCGGTTCCGCCGAGCTTGGCGAGCGGCAGCGTGCGCGGCAGCCCGCACGCGAGGCGATACCAGGCGAGCGTATCGCGCGCGGGCACCGCCGCCGTGCCGTCGACGATCTCGCCGAACGCCGCCGCCCAGCGCCGCGAACCGTCGGGCGAGGTCAGGATGGTGATCGACACCGGTTCGCCCGTTTTCGTGTCGAGGAACAATTGCGTCTCGCCTTCGCCGGGAAGCGTGCCGGGGACGTGAAAGCCGTTCGCGATCCCGGTGATCGCCGGCGGCGCGCCGGGCTTGACCAGCTCGGTCAGGATCGCGCGCAGCTTCGTGTCGGTCGCCGGATCCCACGGAAGCTGCGCGTCGGGCGCGACGAGCCGGACGCTCGCAGTGCTGCTCGTCCCCGCCGCGGCGCCCGCGACGGGCCGCGCGAAGATCAGCACCGGCTGCTTCTTCTTCAGTTTCGGCGGCTTCCCCTTCGCGTCGAGGGGCAGGTCGACCAGATAGTTGATTCGCGCCGCAAGCGGCCCGCTGCCGCGAATCAGCCCGACGACGTCGGCCTCGATATAGAGTCGCGCCTGTCCCGCCTTGAGGCCCGGTGCCTGCTCGGCTTTCAGCGGCGTCGCGCGATAGATTCGGCCGTGGATCGCCATCGGCGCGATCGTCGCCAGATCGGCAATATCGGCATAGCTATAGGGGCTGGGCGTTGTCACCGGTGTCGGTGCCTGCATTGCAGAAACGCTCTGAAAACCGCCACTTAGCGTGACGAGGCCGACGGCAAGAGCCGGCAGGATCGCGCGCATGATCGAACCACCTTCCTTATTTGCGAGCGCCCGAAAGGCGCCAAAACCCCTTCATGGGGAAGCGGACATTAACCGCTGATAAAGGGTTTGCGAATGTGCCGCCACCGCGATAGGACGGGCGACGAAGCGTCCGGCGAGAGCATAATAAGGCCGGTCGCAACGCCGCCGGGTCTGTGGAACGCATCGGAAATCATCCGGGCATTTGGCAACCGAACCCGTCGGTGGGGATTTTGGTGTCAGGATGATCTAGCAAGGAGCGTCGTCCCTGAATGGCTTATGGTGATAATGTCGACCCTAAAAATAGGGTAGTGGCAGTTGTCTTGGTGGGCTTGTTGACGGCAGTGCTGGGCTATGGCCTGGTGAACGGCCTGAATATCAGCATCGTCAAGAAGCTTGCCGAAAAACTGGATGTGGTGGACGTCGAAGAGCCGCCGCCGCCGGAGGAGCCGCCGCCGCCGCCTCCGCCGGACAACAAGCTGCCGCCGCCGCCGCCGGTGGTGACGCCGCCGTCGCCGATTCCGCCGCCGGTCACGACGAACACCGTCCAGTCGGTGCCCGAAGCGCCGCCGCGGCCCCCCGCACCCGTCTATGTGCCGCCCGCAGCCCCCGCTGCGCCGCCGGCGCCCGACCTCAGCGCACCCGGCTCGCCGAAGGGCAATCCCGGCCGCTGGGCGACGAACGACGACTATCCGGCGCGCGCGATGCGCGAAGAGCGTGAAGGGACGACGGGTTTCCGCGTCACCTATGGCGCCGACGGCCGCATCACGTCGTGCGACGTCACGTCGTCGAGCGGTCACGCCGATCTCGACGCCGAGACCTGCAAGCTCATCCAGCGCCGTGGCCGGTTCAATCCGGGCAAGGACAAGGCGGGCAACCCGACGGGTGGCTCCTACAGCAACCGTATCCGCTGGCAGATCCCGCGCTGACGCGCCGGGGTCTCCGCGGACCTATCCAGTTTCTTGATCTTTCGTTTTCTGAGAGGGAATAACCGAAATGTTTAATCTGATTGCAAATGCCGCCGCTGCGGCACCGGCAGCCGCCCACGACGCCGGCTTCAGCCTGATGCCCGCATCGATGTGCGTGAAGGAAGAAGGCACCAACCCCTACGGCCTCGTCCCCGCGCTCTGCGAAGGCGGCATCGTGTCGCAGGTCACCTTCCTGGTGCTGCTGATCATGTTCATCGGCACGCTCTACATCCTGTTCACCAAGCTGTTCGAACAGAACAAGGTGATCAACCAGGGCAAGGCGGTCGACGCCAACTTCTGGCGCGCGCCGACGCTCGCCGACGGCATGTCGAAGCTCGAAAAGAACAGCGCCTATCGCCAGGTCGTCGAAGACGGTCTGCGCGCCAACGAAGAGCATAACAAGCTGACCGACCCCGTCGAAGCCCACGACTGGATGCACGGCACGCTCGAGCGTTCGCAGAACCACATCAACTCGAAGCTCAACGGCGGCCTCGCGTTCCTCGCGACCGTGGGTTCGACCGCGCCGTTCGTCGGTCTGTTCGGTACCGTTATCGGTATTCTCCGCGCACTGGTTAAGATCGGTGCGTCGGGTCAGGCCTCGATCGACACCGTCGCCGGTCCGGTCGGTGAAGCGCTGATCATGACCGCGATCGGTCTGATCGTGGCGGTTCCCGCGGTGCTCGCGTTCAACTGGCTGCAGAGCCGCAACAAGGCGATCGCCCGCCGTCTGTCGACCTTCTCGAACGACGTTCTGGGTTCGATCATGTCGGGCGGCCAGGTGAAGCCGGTCGTCGCCGCTCCGGCGAAGGCCGCCGCTCCGGCTGCCGCGCCGAAGAAGTAAGGTCTGCGCGACCCCCGCGCCGGCGGCGTGGGGGTTCGCTGGACGGGGCGGGCGCCGCCAGGCGCGCCGCTCCGGTCCATGACAGTAATTTTGTGACAGGATGCTAATCCTATGGCGATGAGTTCAGGCGCAAAGGGCGAAGATGCCCCGATGTCCGACATCAACACGACTCCGCTCGTGGACATCATGCTTGTGTTGCTCATCATCTTCCTCATCACGGTTCCCGTGGTGTTGGAGACGGTGAACCTCAAGCTGCCGAGCGTGGTGTTCGAGCCGACGACGACGAAGCCCGAAAACGTGCTGCTGTCGGTCCGCTCGTCGGACACCGACGGCGACGGCGAACCCAATCCCGAGAGCACGGGATGCGAAGTCTATTGGGGTCAGACCCCGGTCGATTCGCGCCAGCTGCTCGAACGCGGGCAGAAGAAGCTCGAACAGCTTCTCGAAGACATCGGTGGTCCGCAGAATATTACCGAAGAAAACTTCCCCGAAGTGCACATCCGCGGCGACATCAACACGCCGTACCAGTGCATCGGCGGCGTGATCTACACGATGCAATATGCCGGTTTCCAGAAGATCGGGTTCATTTCCGAACCGGCTCCTGGCTCGGGCACGCTGGGCCGCCTCTAAGGCGTCGGTCCACCTAGGAATGAAGGAATAATCCTATGTCCATGGCCGTTGGCGATCGGGACGACAATGAACCGATGATGGAAATGAACACGACGCCGCTGATCGACGTCATGCTCGTGCTCCTCATCATGTTCATCATCACCATCCCGGTCCAGACCCACGCGGTGAAGATCGACCTGCCGGTTCCGACCGACAGCCAGAGCAACGTCGACCCGGAAAAGAACAAGGTGATGATCGACCCCGCGGGGACGATCACCTGGAACGGTACCCCGGTCGATCTGGCGCAGCTTGCGAACTATCTGGAACAGACCAAGGCGCTGCCGGTCGAACCCGAATTGCAGGTCCAGCCCGATCCGTACGCGCGCTATTTCGTCGTCGACAATGTCATGGCGGTGATCAAGCGCAGCGGCGTCGGCAAGCTCGGCTTCGTCGGCAACGAACAATATGCACGCGTGTTCTGATCGCTGATCGGAATTTGCGTCCGGACAAAGGGCCGCGGAGCGATCCGCGGCCCTTTTTCTTTTCCGGGTGGCGCGGCTGCCTTCGACCAGAAAGCGACACCCCTGACGTGATCCCCGGCGAAAGCCCGGGCCCGCGCGGTAGAGGCCGACGCCGCGCTGTTGCGCTCTGGACCCCGGCTTTCGCCGGGGATCACATGGAGCGCCCGACCTCATCGTCATCCCGGCGAAGGCCGGGATCTCGCCGGTGCGTCATCTCGAGACGGTGAGACCCCGGCCTTCGCCGGGGTGACGGTCAAATAGGAGGGTCCCTCCGCACCCACAGCCGACCCCCCTTGGAAACACGACGAACCGACGGCATCATCGCGCCGGATCGAAAACGCCGCTCATGACGTTATGACCCTGAACCAACCGGAGAAGAGATCGATGACCGTTTCCTCGCTTGCCCGCTATTCCCTCGTCGCGACCGCTGCCCTGGCGCTCGCCGGCTGCGCCAGCATGGGCGGAAAATCGACCAAGAAGCTCCCTGCCGCCGACGCCTCGGCACAGCTCTATGACGCGCGTGGCGCCGATCGCGGGCGTGCCGATTTCTATCGCGATTCGGACGGTCTGCGCATCGAACTGGTCGCGCGCGGCTTTGCGCCCGGGACCTATGGCATGCACGTCCACGCCGTCGGCCGCTGCGATGGGCCCGATTTCGCGAGCGCGGGGCCGCACTGGAACCCGACCGGCGCGCAGCACGGCCGCGACAATCCGATGGGCGCGCATCACGGCGACCTGCCGAACCTCGTGATCGACGATGGCGCGATCGGCCGCGCGACGCTCAAGATCGTCGGCACGCGGCTGACGGGTGAGGGCGGGTTGCTCGACGCCGACGGCGCGGCCTTCGTCATTCACGCGCAGGCCGACGACCTCAAGACCGATCCCAGCGGCAACAGCGGCGCACGCGTCGCGTGCGGGGTCGTCGAACTGCCGGCTAAATAAGCGCCGCGGCCGCCCGCGGCGGGGTCAGCCCGCTGCGGCGGCCGCCGCCCGTTCGGCGATCGTCGCTTCGGCGCGCGGCACGGCGCGATAGGCATAGATCAGCAGCGCGAGCGCGATCGGCGCGACGCCGATCAGCGACAAGATACCGGTACGCAGATCGCCGACCGGCTTGCCGTCGACGATCGTTCCCGCGAGGTCCGAAATCTGCCCGACCATATAGGGCCCGAAGGACAGGCCGACGAGCGTCGTGCCCAGGAAGAAGGCTGCGGTCGCGGTGCCGCGCATCCGCGGCAGCACCAGATCCTGCGTCGTCGCCGCGGCGGCGCCGAGTGCGGCGGCGCCGAACATCCCGGCAAGGAAGTTCATGACATAGAAGAGCGTGCCGCTCTCGGTCGTGTAGCCGACCCAGATCGGGATGATCGGCGCGACGACGCCGAAGATGATCATCAGGATGCGGCCCGCGGGATTGCGCGCGCGCAGCCCGTCCGCCATCCGGCCGCCCGCGATGACGCCGACGAAACCGGCGACCGCGCCATTCGCGCCCAGGATGAAGGCCAGCTCCTGCTTGGGGAGGTGCAGCACCGTCTCGGCATAAGGCGCCGACCAGAAGGCGATCGCATAGGCCGCGAGGCTGACGAGGCCATAGCCGAGCGTCGTACAGATGAAGGCGGGGGTTCCCCAGATCAGTCGGAAGGTCGCCGGGTCGCGCGCGCGCAGCGTGCACGCCCACGAAAAGACGGCATAATAGCCAAGCCCGACCGCGGTCCATTGCGGGAAATTGCCCGTCAATCCGATCATCCACCACGCGAAGGCGGCGATCGCGGCAGCGAAACCGACGTTGATCGCCAGCGCCGCTGCGCCGCGCTGGGCCGCGCCGATCAGCGTGAACGGCGGAACGATCGTCGACAGGTCCCTGAAGAATTCGCGGAACGGCGTCGGCGAGCTCGGGCTCGCCACGCCGTCCATCGCGCCGCGCACCGGTTCGCGCAGCGTCGATACCCACAGCGCGACGATCAGCCCGGGAATGCCGACCGCGAGAAACGCCGCTTGCCAGCCGACCAGCCCCAGCGGGCCGCCGCCGGGATAGGCCTCGTTCCACGCCTTGACGATCAGCGCGCCGATGAACAGCGACACGCCGCCGCCAAGATAGAGCCCCGACGAATAGATGGCGAGCGCGGTCGCCTTTTGCCGTTTCGGGAAATAGTCGGAGATCAGCGAATAGGCGGTCGGGCTTGCGGTCGCTTCGCCGACCCCGACCCCCATCCGCGCGAACGACAGCGAGACCTGGTTTCGCGCGAAGCCCGACAGCGCGGTCATCGTCGACCACAGCGCGAGGCCGATCGAGAGCAGCTTCACGCGGCTCCAATTGTCGGCAAGGCGGCCGAGCGGGATACCGAACAGCGCATAGAAGACCGCAAAGGCGGCGCCGCCGAGGAAGCCCATGTCGGCGTCGGTGAGGCCCAGGTCGGCCTTGATGTCGACCGCCAGGATGCTGATCACCTGCCGGTCGATGAAATTGAGGATATAGACGACCACCAGAACCGACAGGACGTACCAGCTATAGCGGGTCGCTTTCGGCTCGTCCGCAACCGGCGCGCCGCTGGTGTCGTCTTCGGCCATCTGGCAACCCTCTCCCTGACCCGTTATCGTGTATCGGACATGGCTAGCAGAGCCGTGGCACGGCGCAAGTTGAAAGTCGGTTCACCTTTTCGGACGAGAAAGCGATATGCGCGAAGACCGGCGAAATCCCCCCGCAATCCTTTTCCTCTGCCTCGGCAACATCTGCCGCTCGCCGCTCGCCGAAGGCGCGGCGCGTGCGGCGTTCGCCAAAGCGGGAATCGCGGCGCGGCTCGATTCGGCGGGCACCGGCGACTGGCACATCGGCCACCCGCCCGATCCGCGCGCACAGGCCGAGGCGCGGCGGCACGGCGCCGACATTTCGGACCTTCGCGGCCGCCAGCTTCGCCGCGGGGACTTCACCGATTTCGACCTGATCCTCGCCGCCGACGACACCAATTTGCGCGACGCGCTCGCGCTCCGTCCCGCCGGTGCGACCGCCGACGTACGCCTGATGCTCGATATGGTGCCCGGCCGCGAAGGCGAAAGCGTCACCGACCCCTATTACGGCGCCGATGAAGGCTTCGCGGCGACGTGGGACGACGTGCGCTCGGTCGCCGACGCGCTCGTCGCTTCGTCGAGCGGGTAGCGCGCGACCGGGTGATAGCGCGACCCGCCGTGCCCCATCTCGCTTTCGTAGAGCGTGACGTGGCCGAAGGTGAAGGCGGGGGTGGCAAGATCGCTGGCCAGCGCCAGAAACGGCGCGACGGGCCCCGATCCGCGATTGAGCCGGGCCAGCGTGATATGCGGGACGAACGCCCGCGTTTCGGGCGCGACCCCGACGCGCGCAAGAAGCTGGTCGACCTTGCGGTGGAGTGCGGCCAGCGGCTCGGCGGGTTCGACCCCCGCCCAGACCATATGCGGGCGCCCCTGCCGCTCGAACAGGCTGACCCCGGCGACGCGCGCCTCGATTGCGGGTGCGTACAGGCTGCCCAGCGCGGCGGCGATATCCTCGGCGCGGTGATGATCGACCTCGCCGATGAAGCGCAGCGTCAGGTGCAGTTGCTCGTCATCCTGCCAGCGCGCGCCCGAAATGCCGTGCATCGCCGCGATCAGCCTTTCGCGGATCGGATATGGCGGGCGCAGGGCGACGAACAGGCGGTGCGTGGACATGATGGCCTCGAACATAGGCATTTCGGGCGGCCCCGCCACGGCATATCAATCGGCCGATGTCCGGTTTCGCTTGAAACAAGGTCCGAATATCCCGATATTATCGGCACGGCCGGTATCGTCTGGCTGGTGATGGAGATGAAAATGGCTAATTGGAACGACCCCAATATGGCGGCGTCCGGCTTCCCAGGCAGCGCGAGCGCGATGGACCAGGCCGTCGATGCCGGCCTGCGGTCGTACATGCTGTCGGTTTACAATTATATGGGCTCGGGCGTGCTGCTGACCGGCATCGTCGCGATGCTGGCGTACAACTCGGGCTTCACCGCCTCGATGGTCGGCAGCCCGCTGATGTGGGTGGTGGCGCTCGCGCCGCTCGCCTTCGTGCTGGTGCTGAGCTTCGGCATCAACAAGCTGTCGACGACCGCCGCGCAGATGCTCTTCTGGGCCTATGCCGCGGTGATGGGCCTGTCGATGTCGACGATCTTCCTGGCCTTCACGCAGACCTCGATCGCGCAGACCTTCTTCGCGACCGCGGCGGCCTTCCTCGGCCTCAGCCTCTACGGCTATACGACCAAGAAGGATCTGTCGGGCTTCGGCACCTTCCTGATCATGGGTCTGGTCGGCCTGCTCGTCGCGATGCTGCTAAACGCCTTCCTGTTCAAGTCGGGCGCGATGGGCCTTGCGATCAGCGCCATCGGCGTGCTGCTCTTCGCGGGCCTCACCGCCTATGACACGCAGAAGATCAAGAGCATGTATTTCTACGTCCGCGGGACCGACTTCGTCGGCAAGTCGGTGGTGATGGGCGCACTGACGCTCTATCTCGACTTCGTCAACATGTTCACCTTCCTGCTCAACCTGCTCGGCAGCCGCGACTGAGCGGACGAACGGGACGCAAGACAAGGAGGCCCGGCGACGCGATTCGCCGGGCCTTTTCTTTATCGGGGGAGGCGGCCGATGCTTCGGCTGGGAATGCTTGCAGCGGCGCTGATGATCGCCGCGCCGGCTTCGGCGACGGAGGCGGCGCCCTGCGCCGTCGCGCGGCCGGCGGACGCTGACCTCAAGGCCTATGCCGCGACCTTCTTTCCCAAGGCGAGCTCTGCCGACCTCGACGCGCTGGCAATGTGCCTCGGCGATCCCGATCCGGCGGTGCGCGACGGATTCGCCTTCACGCTCTGGTCGGAGGGGCTGCGCGGCCAGCATCTCGGTGTCGGCGGGATGCGCCACGTGCTCGGCCGTCTGACGGCCATGACCCAGGCTTCCGATGACGCGCAGGGCTATCGCCGCCCGTTCGCGGCGCTCGCTCTATCCGAAGTGGCGCGCACCGACCGGATCGAGGCCTGGATGACCGAGGCCGAGCTGCACGATCTCGCCGCGACCGCCGCGACTTATCTGCGCGGGGTGACCGACTATCGCGGGTTCGAGCGGGGTGAGGGGTGGCGCCACGGTGTTGCGCATGGTTCGGACCTCGCGCTCCAGCTCGCACTCAACCCGCGGCTGACGCGCGCCGACGCCGACCTGCTGCTCGGTGCGATCGCTGCGCAAGTCGCGCCCGCCGTATCGCCCTATTACCGTCACGGCGAACCGTCGCGGCTCGCCCGGCCGGTGCTCTTCCTCGCGAAACGCGCCGACATCGACGATGCGGCGTGGGCCGCGTGGTTCAAGGCCTTGCACCCCGACGGCAGCGCGCGTTGGACGGATGCCTATGCCGGCGACGCGGGTCTCGCCGCGATCCACAACACGACCGCCTTCGCGAGCGCCATCTACATCAGCGCCGCCGAGACGCAGGACCCGCAGATCAAACGCCTCGCCCCGCTCGCGGTCGAATTGCTGAAAGCGCTGCCTTGAAAATCCCGTTCGCCCTGAGCCGAAGGGCCGTCCTTTCTTTTGCGAATGCAGAAGGGCGGTGCTTCGACAAGCTCAGCACAAACGGAAGAAAAGTTAGGCGGGGCTCGCCGCCTGCATCTCGGCGATCAGCGCATTGTCGATTTGCTTCGCCGCCTTGTAGCCCGCGCGCTCGCGCAGCCCTGCGGCATAGGCTTCGAACGCCGGACGCGACGGGATCGTCCCGAACTGCAGCCCCCAGTCGACCTGGCTCCCGACATAGACATCGGCGGCGGTGAAGCGGTCGCCCGCGACGAAGGTCTTGCCGTCGACCGCGCTCTCGAGCGCATCGAGCGCATGCTCGAGCGTCCCGAAACCCGCCGAGCGCTGCTGGTCGGCGTCGGGTTCGACGCCGAAATGTTTCGCCGTGATCGCCTGTTCGACCGGCCCGGCGGCGAAGAACATCCAGCGGTAGTAATCGGCGCGGTCGGCTGCGGCAGGTGCGAGCCCCGCCGACGGAAAGGCATCGGCCAGATAGGCGCAGATCGCGGCGCATTCGGTCACGACCTTGCCGTTGTGGACGATCGCCGGGACCTTCCCCATCGGATTGATCGCCAGATAGGCTTCGTCCTTCATCGACGTACCATAGCCGAGGATGCGGGTTTCATACGGCGCGCCGACCTCTTCGAGCATCCAGCGGACGATCTGCCCGCGCGACATGGGGTTGGTATAGAAAGTCAGCTCGTCGGCCATCGCGTCTCTCCTTTACGAATCGAATGCGAACATATCAGGAACATCATTGCCGTTCCAGCAGACTTGTTTTGTCATGCCAGCGGGCTAAGGCAAAGCGATGAGCGACGAACGCATCTGGACCGCCGCCGTGCTGGTGATCGGCGACGAGATCCTCTCGGGCCGCACGCAGGACAAGAATGTATCGCAGATCGCGACCTGGCTCGACGTGCAGGGAATTCGCCTGCGCGAAGTGCGCATCGTCCCCGACGTCGAACGGGAGATCATCGACGCGCTGAACGCGATCCGCGCGCGCTACGACTATGTCTTCACGACCGGCGGGATCGGTCCGACGCACGACGACATTACCGTCGATGCAGTTGCGAAGGCGCTCGGCGTCGGCGTGGTCATCCACCCCGATGCGCGCGCGATCCTCGAACGCTACTACAGCGGGCGCGGTATCGAACTCACCGAAGCACGGCTCCGCATGGCGCGCGTCCCCGACGGCGCCGACCTGATCCCGAACCGCATGTCGGGCGCGCCGGGCATCCGCCTCGGCAACCTCTTCATCATGGCGGGCGTCCCGCACATCACCGCGGGGATGCTCGACGCGCTCACCGGCGAGCTCGAAGGCGGCGCGCCGCTGATCGCGCATACGATCGGTTCATGGTCGCCCGAAAGCGAAGTCGCCGACCTGCTCCGGCAGGGCGAGAAGGATCATCCCGGGGTCGCGATCGGCAGCTATCCCTTCTTTCGCGACGGCAAGGTCGGCGCGAACTTCGTCGTCCGCTCGGTCGACGGGGCTGCGGTCGCGGCCTGCGTCGCGATGCTCACGGCCGGGCTCGAAGCGCTCGGCTATGCGGTAACCGACGGCGGCATCTGACCGGCGCGCGGCAATCGCCGCAGCATCACGATCGCGAGCAGTCCGAAGATCGCCGCGACGACGAACGCTGCGCCGGGGAAATGCACCGGCGCCGTCGTCGCGGTAAAATAGGCCATCGTCCCGGTAAGCAGGATCGGCGCGACGAGCTGGCCGAGCCCCATCGCCATTGCGGAGATGCCTTGCACTTCACCTTGCGTCTCGGCGGTCGCCCGGCGCGACATCATCGCCATCAGCGACGGCTGCACCGGCGCCTGCAACGCGACGGGGATCAACAGCAGGAACGCGCCGACCGTTGAGGTGGTGAACGCATAGCCGACATAGACCGCCACCGCGACGAGGATGCCGAGCGTCGCCGCATCGCGCTCGCCGAAGCGCGCCACCGCGGGACCGACGACGAAAATCTGCCCGAGCGCGATCATCACCCCGACGGCGGCCAGGCTCGCCCCGATCATCCCCGGCGTCCAGCCGAGCTGCGCGATGCAATAGAAGCTCCACGTCATCGGATAGACGAGGCTGGCGATCTGCCAGAGGACGAGCACGGCCGCGACCCCGCCCATCCCCGGCAGGCTGCGCATCGTCTTCAGCGCGCCGAGCGGATTCGCCCGCCGCCAGTCGAAGCGGCGGCGGCGCTCGGGCGGCAGCGTTTCGGGAAAGATGATCAGGCCATAGAGCATGTTCGCCGCCGCCAGGATCGCCGCCGCCACGAACGGCGCGCGCGGGCTGATCTCGCCGAGCAGGCCGCCGATCGCCGGCCCGACGACGAAGCCGACGCCGAACGCCGCGCCGACGAAGCCGAAATTGCGTGCGCGCTCGTCGGGCTTCGTCACGTCGGCGATCGCCGCCTGCGCCGCGGCATAGCTGCCGCCGAAAATCCCCGAAATCGCGCGCGCCACGAACAGCCAGGGCAGGGTGCCGACGACGGTCAGCAGCGTATAGTCGGCCGCCAGCCCGCCGAGCGAGAGCAACAGCACGCGTCGCCGCCCGAAGCGGTCGGACAGATTGCCGAGCACCGGCGAGGCGAGGAAGGTCGCTACCGCCATCACCAGCCCAATCCACGCGCCGATCTCGATCGCGTGCGGCAGGTCGATCTTTCCGACCTCCATCACGAGCTGCGGCAGCACGGGCATGATGATGCCAAAGCCGATCGCGTCGATGAAGATCGTCACGACGATAAAGGGTATCGTGCGCGCGGGTGTCACTTGTGATTTTCCCGATTGGTCATTAGCGGCACCGATCCCCCCCTTATGCGTTGCCGATAGATGAAACTCAAAATTTCCGCCTCCCTAAATTACCGGCTTCCCGAAACCGTCGACCTGATGCTGCAGGTCGAGGCCGCCAATGGTCATGGTCAGCATGTGATCGACAGCTCGCTCGACATGGGCGACTCCGAAAATCTCGTCCGCGTTCCGGCGAGCGACGGGATTTGCGAGCCGATCTGGCTGCGCACCAGCGGCGAATTTCGCGCCGAATATCGCGCGCTCGTCGAAGTCGACCGCGGCGCGGAGAATTTCCGCGCGCTGGCGGCGGTACCGCTGCACCGCCTCCCCGCCGAGGCCGTGCCCTACCTCAACGAATCGCGTTACTGTCCGTCGAACAAGTTCCACGCCTTCGTCGAGCGCCGCTTCGGCGATCATGAGGGCGGCAAGAAGATCGGCCGGATGCGCGACTGGATCGAAAGCCGCTTCACCTACGTCTCGGGATCGAGCAATTCGGAGACCGGCGCGCTCGACAGCTTCGTCGAGCGCCGGGGTGTCTGCCGCGACTATGCGCATGTCATGATCGCGCTGGCGCGCGCGGCGCATATTCCCGCGCGCATGGCGAGCGTCTATGCGCTCGGCGTCGATCCGCAGGATTTTCATGCGGTTGCCGAAGTCTATCTGGATGGCGATTGGCACATGGTCGATGCGACCGGAATGACCAGGCCGACCGAAACCGCGCGGATCTGCGTCGGGCGCGACGCCGCCGACATCGCCTTTCTCACCGCCTATCGCGAGATCGAGTTCGTCAGCCAGAAGGTGAAGGTGAGACGCGACGGCTAGAAGCGGGTCCGGTGCGGCAAAGTCACACCGTCAGCCCTCGCGATCAGCGAAAGTCTGGAGCGGGTGAAGGGAATCGAACCCTCGTCGTAAGCTTGGGAAGCTTCTGCTCTGCCATTGAGCTACACCCGCGCGGTTTCCGGCCTTTGCCGTTTCGCGCGGCGGCGGTCAATCCTTCGCGCCGTCGCGGCTCGCACAAAAAGCAGCTTGTGGCGAACGCCGGGGCGCAATAGCGGCATTGGCATAACCGAAGGGGAAGGATGCCGGTGTTCGACACGCTCAGCCTCGCCAGCCTGCCGGACGCCGACGAAGCGATCCGGCCCGCGATCCGCGTGATCGCCGACGAAGCCGCCGCTGCGGCCGGCACCGATCGCCGCGCGCGCTCGTGGCAGGGCTATGATCCCGCCTTCAGCCGCCGCCTCGGCGAAGCGGGCTTTCTCGGGCTCACCCTTCCGATGCGCTACGGCGGGCACGAACGCGGGCCATTCGCGCGTTTCGTCGTCGTCGAGGAATTGCTCGCCGTCGGCGCCCCGGTCGCGGCGCACTGGATCGCCGACCGGCAGAGCGCGCCGCTGATCCTCAATTTCGGCAGCGAGGCGCAGCGCGAATTCTACCTTCCTCGCATCGCGAAGGGCGAGATCTTCTTCTGCATCGGGATGAGCGAGCCGGGCTCGGGCTCGGATCTCGCCAGCGTCCGCACCCGCGCCGAACGCACCGACACGGGCTGGCGCGTCAACGGGCAGAAGATCTGGACCTCGGGCGCGCCGCACTGCGACTATATGATCGCGCTGCTCCGCACCTCGGGTAGCGCCGAGGACCGCCATGCGGGCCTGTCGCAGCTGATCATCGACCTGAAAGCCCCCGGCGTCGCGATCCGCCCGATCCGCGACCTGTCGGGCGACGCGCATTTCGCCGAAGTCTTCTTCGACAATGTCGACCTGCCCGCCGATGCGCTGATCGGGAACGAGGGCGAAGGCTGGAAACAGGTCACCGCCGAACTGGCGTTCGAGCGCAGCGGGCCCGAACGCATCTATTCGAGCGTCGTGCTGCTCGACGCGTGGGTGCGGCATCTGCAGGCGGTCGGCCGCGATGATGCGGCGACGCTCGCGCTCGTTGGCGATTTTACGGCAAGGCTCGGCGTCCTGCGCGCGATGTCGATCGCCTGCACCGCGCGGCTCGCGGCGGGCGAGAGCCCGGTGACCGAGGCCTCGCTCGTCAAGGATCTCGGCACCGCGTTCGAGCAGCAACTGCCCGTCGCGATCGGCGACGATCTCGCCGCGCACCCCGACGAGCCGGTCGACGCCGAACTCTATCGCACCTTGCTCTATGTCACCCATGTGGCGCCGAGCTTCTCGCTGCGCGGCGGCACGCGCGAAATCCTGCGCGGGATCATCGCGCGCGGAATGGGGTTGCGGTGATGAGCGAGTTTCTCGAACCCTTCGAACGCATGCTCGAAGCGCTGTCGCCGCCGCCGGTCGTGCGCGCGATCGAGGCTGGCGAGTCCGCGGAGACGCTGTGGAACGCCATTGCCGAATCGGGCTTTCTCGACGCGCTCGTTCCCGAGGATCGCGGCGGTGCGGGCCTGCCGCTCGCCGAGGTCGGTATGCTGTGGCAGGCGCTCGGCCGCCATGCGGTGCCGCTGCCCGTCGGCGAAACGATGATCGCGCGTGCCTTGCTCGCCAGCGCGCCCGACGGCCCGATCGCGCTGGCCGTCGCAAGCGCGCGCGGCGAGGTTGTCGTGCCGTTCGGTGGTACCGCGGAGCATGTGCTGCTCGAAAAGGACGGCCAGCTCCATCTCGCCGCCGCCGAGGGTGCACCGACGGAGGTGTTCGGCAGCACCGCGCTCCGCGTGAGCCCGGCCCTTCGTGACGCCGTCGCCCCCGCGCCCGATGGCGGTCTCCGCGCTATCGCCGCGATCCTCCGCGCGGCGCTGATTGCGGGCGCCGCCGACCGGCTGACCGACATGACTGCCGCTTACGCCAACGAACGCGTCCAGTTCGGCAAGCCGATCGGCAAGCAGCAGGCGCTCCAGCAGCAGATGGCGGTGATGGCCGAGGATATGGTCGCGTGCCGCATCGCGGCGCAGCTCGGCTGTGCGGGCAGGCTACCGCCCAGCCTCGTCGCCGCCGCGACCGCGAAGTCGGTCGCCAGCACTGCCGCCGCGCGCCTTGCCGCGACCGCGCACGCCGTCCATGGCGCGATCGGGATCAGCGAGGAATATGACCTCCAGCTCTACACGCGGCGCCTTCATGAGTGGCGGATGGCCGATGGTTCGGAAACATACTGGAACCGTTTCCTCGGTGCCGAGCGACTCAAGGATGCTGGCCGGTCCGTCGATTTCGTGCGCGAGCGACTGGCGTAGCGCATTGGCTCGCAGTCGCGCCGATTTGAAACCCTTCTACCTTGCCGATTCGAGGATCGTCTCCATCGCGACGAAGGTTGAGGTGCTCGCGACATGCGGCAGGCTCGAAATCTTCTCGCCGAGCACGATGCGATAGCGGCGGATGTCGGGGGTGCGGACCTTGAGCAGATAATCGAAGCTGCTCGCGATCATATGGCATTCCTCGACCTCGGGAATCTGCCGCACCGCGGTGTTGAACTGGCGCAGCGCTTCCTCGCGCGTGTCGGACAATTTCACCTCGGTAAAGGCGACATGATCGAGCCCGACCTTCGCCGGATCGACGATCGCGCGAAAGCCGGTGATCAGCCCGCTGTCGACCAGCCGCTTCACCCGCTGCTGGCAAGGCGTCTTTGACAGGCCGACCTGCGCCGCGAGATCGGTATAGGTGATCCTTCCGTCACGCCCGAGGATCGAGAGGATCTTGCGATCGAAGTCGTCCATATCGACTAAGTTGATGCTATTTTTCATGCATTCAGACTAAGTTTTATTCAAAATTCGGTCAAAACATATATTCAAGGCGCTAAATCAGGTCAGATCGACTTGGGCGAATATGCTATCAGCGGCGCCATGACCCAGCCCAACGACCGCGCCGCCCTTCGCGCCCTCGCCCGCCGTTTCGAAACCGATATCGTCGCAGATCTGCGCGCCGAGCTCGCCCGCTCGCCCGCGACCGTCGCGGCGACCACGCAGCGCGGCCTCGCGCTGATCCGCAAGGCAAAGGCCGAGGGCGATCGTGAGACGCTCGTCGCGCAGCTGATGAACCGCTATCGCCTCTCGACCGAGGAGGGCGTCGTGCTGATGTGCCTCGCCGAGGCGTTGCTCCGCGTTCCCGACAGTGCGACCGCCAACGCGCTGATCCGCGACAAGATCGCCGGGCGCCATTGGAACGAGGGCGAGGATGAGGACAGCCCGCTGATCGTCGCGCTCTCGGCGCGGGGGCTTTCGCTCGGCTCGGCGACGCTGATGCTGGGCGCGATGGGCAGCAAGGCGAACCCGCTGTCGCTGCTGAAATCGATGATCCGCCGCTCGGGCGAGCCGGTGATCCGCCAGGCGGCGCTCGCCGCGATGAAGCTGCTCGGCCAGCAGTTCGTGATGGGCGAGACGATCGACGCCGCGGTGAAGCGCGCCGACAAGGACAAGAGCGAGCTCGCCAGCTTCGACATGCTCGGCGAGGCCGCGCGCACCGCCGAAGACGCGCGGCGCTATTACGACAGCTACGCCAATGCCATCGCGCGGATCGGCAAGAAGGCGAAAGCGGGCGATCCGCACGCCAACCACGGCATCTCGATCAAGCTCTCGGCGCTCCATCCGCGCTACGAATATCTGCAGGCCGACCGCGTCCGGCAGGAACTGATCCCCAGCGTCATCACGCTCGCGCGCGCGGCGCGCGAGGTGAACATCCCGCTGATGATCGATGCCGAGGAAAGCGACCGGCTCGAACCGCATATGGACGTGTTCGCGGCCTTGATCGACGCGGGCATCGCCGACGGCTGGACCGGGCTCGGCATCGTGATCCAGGCCTATCAGAAGCGCGCGCCCGAGGCGATCCGCTGGGTCGCCGAAAAGGCGCGTGCGCGCGGCGTCAAATTGTCGATGCGTCTCGTCAAGGGCGCCTATTGGGACACCGAGATCAAGCGCGCGCAGACGATGGGGCTCGGCGACTTCCCCGTCTTCACCGCGAAGAACCACACCGACCTCAATTACATGCATTGCGCCGAGATCCTGCGCGGCGCGCAGGACTGCATCTTCCCCGCCTTCGCCAGCCACAATGCGATGACGCTCGCCTTCGTGACCGAGCTGTTCGCGGGCGCCGACTACGAGCTGCAGCGGCTCCACGGCATGGGCGAGGGCGCGCACGACGCGATCGTGGCGCTCTATCCGCCGCCGCGGCCGGTGCGCGTCTATGCGCCGGTCGGCACGCACCGCGACCTGCTCGCCTATCTCGTCCGCCGCCTGCTCGAGAACGGCGCGAACTCCAGCTTCGTGCATCAATTCTCGGACCCCGACGTCACCCCCGAACAGCTCGCGGTCGATCCGCGCGGTATCGCCAGCAAGCCGTCGACGATCGCGACGGGCCTCGGCCTCTTCGACCCCGTCCGCCGCAACTCGCGCGGCTACGACCTCGGCGAGCCCGGCGTTCCCGAGGCGCTGATCGCGGCGATCGCCAAGGCGCGGCAGAGCAATCATGTCGCCGCTCCGATCGTCGGGGGTGTGGCGCAGAGCGGCACTTCCGAACCCGTCCGTAACCCCGCCACCGGCGCTATCGTCGGTCAGGTGATCGAAGCCGATCGTGAAACCGTCGAGGCCGCCGTGGCCGCGGCGCGCAAGGCGCACGGCGACTGGAGCCTTGCGGGCGGCAGCTTCCGCGCCGAACGCCTCGAACGCGCCGCCGACCTGCTTGAGGAACGCGACGCGCTCTTCCTCGGCCTTGCGATCGACGAAGCCGGCAAGACGCTCGTCGACGCGGTCGCCGAGGTTCGTGAAGCGGTCGATTTCCTCCGCTACTATGCGGCGCAGGCGCGCGCCGACTTCACCTACCCCGTCGCGCTTCCCGGCCCGACGGGCGAGCGCAACGAGCTGATCCTCGAAGGCAAGGGCGTCTTCGTCGCGATCAGCCCGTGGAACTTCCCGCTCGCGATCTTCCTCGGCCAGGTCTCGGCCGCGCTCGCCGCAGGCAACAGCGTCCTCGCCAAGCCCGCCGAGCAGACCCCGCTGATCGCGCACGCGGCGGTCGAGTTGCTACTCGAAGCCGGCATCCCCGGTGACGTCCTCCACTACCTCCCCGGCCGCGGGGAGACCGTCGGCGCGGCGCTCACCGGGCACAACGACATCATCGGCGTCGCCTTCACCGGCTCGACCGAGGTCGCGCGGATGATCAACCGCAGCCTCGCCGGGCGCGACGGCCCGATCGCGACGCTGATCGCCGAAACCGGCGGCGCGAACGCGATGATCGTCGATTCGACCGCGCTTCCGGAACAGGTCGCGCGCGACGCCGTCGCCTCGGCCTTCCAGTCGGCGGGCCAGCGCTGCTCGGCGCTCCGCCTGCTCTGCGTGCAGGAAGATGTCGCCGACACGATGATCGCGATGGTCGCGGGCGCGATGGCCGAGCTGAATGTGGGCGACCCGTCGATCCTGTCGACCGACGTCGGTCCGATCATCGACGACGAGGCGCAGGCGAACATCGCCGCCTATGTCGCCGAAGCGCGCGCAGCGGGCCGCGTGATCGCCGAAGCGGGGCGCACGAACCTGCCCGCTGATGGTCATTTCGTTCCCCCGGTCGCGATCCGTCTCGACCATGTGACCGACCTCAAGCGCGAGATTTTCGGCCCCGTGCTCCACGTCGCGACGTGGAAGGGCGGCGAGCTCGACCAGCTGATCGATGCGATCAACGCCTCGGGCTACGGCCTCACGCTCGGCGTCCACACGCGCATCGACGGCGTCGCGGCCCACATCGCGGCGCGCGCGCAGGTCGGTAACGTCTATGTAAACCGCAACCAGATCGGCGCGATCGTCGGCTCGCAGCCCTTCGGCGGCCGCGGCCTGTCGGGCACCGGCCCGAAAGCCGGCGGCCCGCACTATCTGCACCGCTTCGCCGAGGAAAAGTCGATCTCGACCGACATCACCGCGGCGGGCGGCAATGCGGCGCTGATGGCGGGGTGATATTGGCTCGCACAAAGCCACGAAGTCACAAAGGAGTCTTCCCGCCGCTTCGTTTGCCCTGAGTCTGTCGAAGGGCCGTTCTTTCCTTCGACGGTGAAGAAGAACGGTGCTTCGACAAGCTCAGCACGAACGGAGTTTGGGGTTCGCTTTGTGGCTTCGCGGCTTTGTGCGACTACCCTTCAAGCCCCCGGCACGCCGAGCATCTGCGCCTGCGCCTTCAGCCGTCCCGCGGCTGCAGGATTGGCGGCGATGCCGTCTTTCAGCGCCTGCGCGGCCTTCGCCGTCTCGCCCAGCGTCATGCGGCTGCGCATCAGCATGATCCAGCGGTCGACGTCCTGAGGATTCGCCTTGAGCTTTGCTTCGAGCCCCTCGACCATCCCCTGGATCATCTGGTCCTGCTGTCCTTTGGGGAGCTGCGACGCCGCCTCCATGTCGGCGCGGCTCGGCCCGGGGATGGCGCGTGCGGCAACGGGCATTTCCTCGGGCTTCAGCGGCCGCGCCTGCGTGTTCTGCAGCCGCATCGCGACGTCGATCTTGTGGATCGCGCCGACCTGCTCGATCGTCCGCCGCAGGTCGGCCTCCCACGGCGCGCCCTGCGGCGTGTCGGCGAGCAGCGCGAACCAGTCGTCGATCGCGCCCTTGTGGTCGCCGCCGATATCCTTCTTCACCGCCAGGAAATAGCGCGCGCGCGGATCCTTGGCATCGAGCGCGATCGCCTTGTCGAACGCCTCGAGTGCGGCGGCGGGCATCGGATCGCGCGCGCTGGCCATCACCCGCGCCTCGCCGAGCGCCGACCAGAGGCCCGCCGACTCGGGCGAGAGCCCTACCGCCTTCTCGTACGCCGCCGCCGCGCCGGCATATTCGCCAAGGTCGAATCGCGCCGCGCCGAGCTGTGTCCATGCCTCGGCGTTGTTCGGTTCGGCCTTCACCCGCGCTTCGAGCGCGGCGAGCTGGCCGTCGGGCGATGCGGCGGCTTCGGGGGCGGGCGGCGGCGCGGAATCGGCGGAATCGCGCCAGATTGCATAACCGACGGCGGCAGCCAACAGCAGCGCGGCGGCGATCAAAATCGCCCGGTTCGTGGGGCTCATGCCGCCCGCCATCTTCTTGCTCTCGCTCATCTTTGTCCCCTTGTGCGGCGCACCAAAAATCGCCGTCGCGACGCGCTGGCGTCTTGCCTTTGCTTCGCGATGGTGTAGCCTTTGACCCGCGAGGTCGGTCAACGACAAAATCGTCAGTGGGGTCGCACCGATTTTCCCAGCCAACAGGGGGAGGGGTGCAGTGGCAGTATCGGATCACGTCGACTTTTCGACGTTTATGGAAGGCGTAAAACGGCGCAACCCGGGGCAACCCGAGTTCGTCCAGGCGGTGCAGGAGGTGTCGGAGGACATCTTCGACTTCATCGCCGACAAGGAACAATATCACGCGCAGCAGATTCTGCGCCGCATCGCCGAGCCCGACCGGGTCGTATCCTTCCGCGTGTGCTGGGAGGACGACAACGGCAATATTCGCGTGCAGCGCGGCTGGCGCGTCCAGAACAACAACGCCATCGGTCCGTACAAGGGTGGCATCCGCTTTCACCCCTCGGTGACCGAGAGCGTCCTCAAGTTCCTCGCGTTCGAACAGACGTTCAAGAACGCGCTCACCGGGCTGCCGATGGGCGGCGGCAAGGGCGGCTCGAACTTCAATCCGAAGGGCAAGAGCGTGCGCGAGATCATGCGCTTCTGCCAGAGCTTCATGACCGAACTCTATCGCCACATCGGCGCCGACATCGACGTTCCGGCGGGCGACATCGGCGTCGGCGGGCGCGAGATCGGCTTCATGTTCGGCCAGTATAAGCGCATCACCAACGAATTCACCGGCGTGCTGACCGGCAAGGGCCTCGAATGGGGCGGCTCGCTGATCCGCACCGAGGCGACGGGTTATGGCGCGGTCTATTTCCTCGCGAACATGCTCGCGGCGAAGGGCCAGGATCTCGTCGGCAAGACCGCGGTCATCTCGGGCTCGGGCAACGTCGCGACGCACGCGGCCGAAAAGATCGTCCAGCTCGGCGGCAAGGTGCTGACGCTGTCCGATTCGGGCGGCTTTATCCACGATCCCGACGGCATCACGCAGGAAAAGATCGACTGGGTAAAGGCGCACAAGACGCACCGCCGCGGCCGGATCGAGGATTATTGCGCCGAATTCAAGGGCGCCAGCTTCACCGCGGGCAAGACCCCGTGGGGCGTGAAGTGCGACGTCGCGCTTCCCTGCGCGACGCAGAACGAACTGCTCGGCGACGATGCCAAGGCGCTGGTCGCCAACGGCTGCATCGCGGTCAGCGAAGGCGCCAACATGCCGACCAATCTCGAGGGCGTGCATGTCTTCAAGCATGCGAAGATCATGTTCGCCCCCGGCAAGGCGGCGAACGCCGGCGGCGTCGCGGTCTCGGGCCTCGAAATGAGCCAGAACAGCGGCCGCCGCAGCTGGAGCGAAGCCGAGCTGCAGCAGATGCTTAAGGACATCATGGACGGCATCCACACGAGCTGCCTGACCTATGGCGACCAGGGCGGCGGCTATATCGATTATGTAAAGGGTGCGAATATCGCGGGCTTCAAGAAGGTTGCCGACGCGATGCTCGCTTTCGGGGTGGTGTAATTACGGTCTAGGCGCAAAAGCGTCAGGCGGGAAAAGGGGACACAGCGATGACGACCGACGCGGCAGGAAAGCGCGGCGAGCGATCGTGGACGGCCATGGCGGCGTTCGCGGTGCTGCTGCTTGCGCTGGCGATCGCCACGGTCGTCGCCGCTCCCCCCGCCCGCTCGCAGGGCGGCGAAGCCGGCCGTTATACCGGTGTCGCCTCGTGCGCCGGGTCGACCTGCCACGGCCGGATGGAGGGCGACGGTGTCGTCGTTCGCCAGGACGAGCTGATGAAATGGCAGGAACCCTCGACCGCAGGCGGGGCGCACAGCCGCGCCTGGGCGGTTCTTTCGAACAGCCGCAGCCAGTTCATCGCGCGCAATCTCGGCATCGGCGATCCCTCGACCGCGTCGATGTGCCTCGGCTGTCACAGCACCGCGGGGCCGAAACGCGTCACGCCGCTCGACGACGGCGTTGGCTGCGAATCGTGCCATGGCCCTGCCGGCGGCTGGATCGCCAGCCACTATGCCGGGGTCGGGACCAACGCGAATCCCGACGCCGAGATGCGGGACAAGCATCTTTCGAACCTCAAGGCGGGGCTCTGGAAGCTCGAGGATCCCGTCGTCCGTGCGGGGGTCTGCGTCGATTGCCACTTCGGGTCGAAGGGCGAAGGGCAGTTCGTCACGCACCGCATCATGGCCGCGGGGCACCCGCGGATCAGCTTCGAACTCGACCTCTTCTCTTCGCTTCAGGCGCATCACCACGAAGACGCCGACTATGGCTGGCGCAAATTCGGTTCGGGCAGCGCGCGCACCGATCATGTCCAGATGTGGGCGGTGGGACAGGCGGTCGCGCTCGAGCGCAGCCTCGAGCTGTTCCAGTCGAAGCGCGGCACCGAGGGGATGTTCCCCGAATTCTTCTTCCTCGACTGCCACAGCTGCCATCGCCGGATCTACGATCAGGCGAAACCGCTGCGCACCGGGGTCGACAATCCGGGCCGCGGGCTCGGCGGGGGCGAGAAATGGCCCGAGGGTATTCCGCCCTACAACGACGAAAATCTGATCATGCTCTCGGCCGCCGCCCGCCTCGCTTCGCCGGCGCTCGCCGATCAGCTTGCCGCCCGCACGGCCGCCTTCCACCGCGCGATGGTCGCCGACCGGGCGAGCGCGGTCGCGGCCGCGGCGCAACTCGCGCAGACCGTCGCGGCGCTCAAGGGCGCCTTCGCGTCGCGCGGCTTTTCGAACGCCGACGCCTTCGCGATGGTCGACGCGATCTCGTCGCAGGCGATCAACGACCGTCTGACCGACTATGCGGGGTCGCAGCAGGCGGTGATGGGGGTCGACACGCTGCTCAACGCGATGGTCTCGTCGGGGCGCATCACCGTCGGCGCCGCTGCCGGAATTCGCGTCGACATCGACCGCGCCTACACCGCCGTGCGCGATCCCAACGCGTTCAAACCCACCGATTTCCAGGCCGCACTGGGCAGCGCCGTGCGCTCGATCAAGGCGCTGCGATAAGAGATATGCGAAGCAAGACCCATCTTTTCCGCTCGGCGGCCTTCGCCGCGATCGGTTCGCTCCTTCTCGTCTCGTGCGGCGGCGGCGGAGGGGGAACCCCGACTCCGGCCCCCACTCCCACGCCGACTCCCACCCCGACGCCGACCGGGGGGCTCTTCACGCCGCCCGCCGCGGAGGCGCTGACCGCGACCGAGGTCCAGACGGTGGTCGCCAATGCGATTTCGGAAGCGCAGGCCCGAAACCTTCCGTCGGTGATCGCGGTGACCGACCGGGTCGGCAACGTCCTTGCGGTCTTCCGCATGAACGGCGCGCGCGCGACCGCGACGACGTCACCTGCGCCGAACGGCATGAACATCGACGCGCAGAACGTCACGTTCATGGCCGAGGGCGGCGCGATCTCGAAGGCGATCACGGGTGCCTATCTGTCGAGCGGCGGCAACGCCTTCTCGACCCGGACGGCGAGCCAGATCGTTCAGGAACATTTCCCGCCCGCGCCGACGACGGTCGGGCTCGAAAGCGGGCCGTTGTTCGGGGTGCAGTTCAGCCAGCTTCCGTGCAGCGACTTCTCGTCGCGCTTCGGCGCTGCGGGCACCGCCGCGCTGATCGGCCCCAAACGCTCGCCGCTCGGCCTCGCCGCCGATGCGGGCGGATTGCCGCTCTATAAAAATGGCGTGCTCGTCGGCGGTATCGGCGTGATGGGCGACGGTATCTATGGCAGCGATCCCAATATCCTCGACGTGGAGAATGATCCGGAGGAATTCATCGCGCTCGCGGGCACGCGCGGGTTCGAGGCACCTTCGACGATCACCGCCGACAAGATCAGCGTCGACGGCACGACGCTCCGCTTTTCCGATGCGACCTTTGCCGGGGTGATGTCGACCGGCGGGGTCAGCTTCGCCAGCCTCAACGGCACCGCGGGCAATCTCGTCGCGGTACCGGGATATTCGGCGGCAACGGTTACCGCCGGTGTCGCATACGGCACCGAGGCGTCGGGCATTCGCGCCTCGACCGCCGCCGAATTCTCGAACCGCGATGCGTTCGTGTTCACGAACGGCAGCGGTGCGAACCGCTATCCGATCCGCGCCGGTACCGACGGCGCTGCCGTCGCGACGCCGCTTTCCGCAGCCGAGGTGCGTGCAGTTCTCGAAGAAGCCTTTGCGATCATGAGCCGCGCGCGCGCGCAGATCCGCCGCCCGCTCGACAGCCGGGCGCAGGTCACGATCAGCGTCGTCGACACCTTCGGCAGCCCGCTCGGCATGGTCCGCTCGCCCGATGCGCCGATTTTCGGATCGGACGTCAGCCTGCAAAAGGCGCGCACCGCGGCTTTCTTCTCGAACCCGAACGCAGGGGCAGAACTCAGCGCCAATGCCAGCCCCGACATTCGCCAGTTCGTCACGGCGACGCGGACCTTCCTCAACAATCCGGCGGCGCTGACCGGGACGATCGCCTTCCCCGACCGCGCGAACGGCAATCTCTCGCGGCCCTATTTCCCCGACGGCGAGGTCGGGCGTCCGAACGGTCCGCTGTCGCGCCCGATCGCGCAGTTCAATCCGTTCTCGACGGGGCTTCAGTCCGCGCTGATCATCGGCAATCTCGGCCAGCATGTCGGTTTTCTCCAGAACGCCAATCCCGACACGCCCGCGCGGTGTACGACGCTGCCCGACATCGCGCCCGGGCAGAACCGCCTGCAGAACGGCATCCAGATCTTCCCGGGATCGGTTCCCATCTATCGCGGCAACACGCTCGTCGGCGCGATCGGGGTCTCGGGCGACGGGATCGACCAGGACGACATGATCAGCTTCCTCGGCACGCACAACGGCGGTGCGCGGGTCGGCGGGATCGGCAACGCCCCGTCGGCGATCCGGTCGGACCAAGTGGTCGTGACGCTGTCGGACAATGCGAAAGTGCGTCTGCGCTACATCGGCTGCCCCTTTGCGCCCTTCCTCGACACGGCGCAGCAGAATGTCTGTGACGGGCTCTAGATGAGCGTCGAGGTCAGCCTTTGGCCGATCATCGCGACGCTCGCCGCGCAAGGCGCGCCCGTGGCCGACACGCCGCCGGCGCCGCCCGCTGCCGATCCGCCCGCGGTCGACGAAAGCGGTGCGTCGGCAGCGGCCGAACAGCCTCCGGTCGAGGAACTGACCCCGCCGCCGCCGCCGGTCGACTGGCAGGAGGTGATCAAGGACGATCTCGTCACCCAGATCATCGAGGGCCGCCGCCGTCCCGGTTACACGCCCGACCTGCCCGACGCGCTCACGCAGGACAATGTCGGCGCGCTGCGTCCGCCGCCGCCACAGGCCTTTCCGGGGATCGAGGACCAGCTCCCCGTGCCCGACCGCTGGCGCCTGATCGAGACGCTGGGCGTCGTCAAGGAACGCTGGTTCGACCCCTATCACCAGAATACGCTGAAGGGCGACCGCGCGCTCGACCCCGAAAAGGTCAAATGGCTGCCGATCAAGGGCGACGACTGGTTCTTCGTCGCCAACGCCGTGTCCGACACGGTGTTCGAACCGCGCACCTTCCCGATTCCCGTCGGCGTCCAGACGACCGAACGCCCGGGCAGCCTCGACGTATTCGGCAAGGATCGCAGCTTCGTCCTCGCGCAGACGATCATCGCGGGCGCGGCACTCATCAAGGGCTCGACCGCGTTCAAGCCGCCGGACGTCGAATATCGCGTCACGCTCGCCTGGCAGGCCAATTATGTCGACGTGCCCGAACGGCGCGTCCTCGACGTGCGCCCGTCGAAGAAGAGCCATCGCTACGACAGCTTCCTGGGCGTCCAGGAACTGTTCGTCGACAAGCACCTCGGCAACGACAGCGACCGGTACGACTTCCACTCGATCCGCATCGGCATCCAGCCGTTCCAGAGCGATTTCCGCGGCTTCCTGTTCAACGACAGCCAGCTCGGCGTCCGCTTTTTCGGCAACCGCGACAACAACCGCTTCCAGTATAATCTCGCGGCCTTCTGGCGGCTCGAGAAGGATACGAACAGCGGCCTCAACGACATCACGCAGACCCCGCGCGACGACTTCATCTTCACCGCGAACCTCTATCGCCAGGATTTCCCGTTCGTCGGGCTGACCAGCCAGGTCAGCGTGACCTACAATATGAACCGCGAAAAGAACGACATCCAGATCGACCATAACGGCTTCCCGGTCCGCCCGGCGCTGATCGGCGACCTGCGCGGGCGCGAATATGACGTCGCCTATCTCGGCTACAGCGCCGACGGCCGCATCGGGCGGATCAACGTCACGGCCAGCTTCTACGCCGCGCTGGGTGAGGACCGGAACAGCTTCTTCACCAGCAAACCCGCCAAGATCCGCGCGGGCTTCGCCGCCGCCGAGCTCAGCTACGACCACGACTGGATGCGCTTCCGCCTCTCGGGGCTCTACGCGACCGGCGACAGCAATCCCTACAACAACACCGAGGCGGGCTTCGACGCGATCTTCGAAAACCCGATCTTCGGCGGCGCCGACACCAGCTACTGGATCCGCCAGACGATCCCGTTCGCCGGCGGCGGCCGCGTCATCTCGATCAGCGGCCGCAACGGCATTTTGAACTCGCTCCGCTCGTCGAAGGAAGAGGGGCAGTCGAACTTCAACAACCCGGGCACGATCTTCCTCGGGGTCGGTGCCGACTTCGACCTGTCGCCCGAAACGCGCGTCAGCACCAACTTCAACCATCTCTGGTTCGAGGATACGACGACGCTGCAGCAGCTGCGCGTCGAGGGCTCGATTCCCAAGGATATCGGTTTCGACCTGTCGGTCGCGGGCATCTGGCGCCCGAAGGCGACGCAGAACATCGTCGGCCGCCTGAGTGCCGCCGTTCTCCTGCCGGGCAAGGGATTCAAGGATTTGTTCGACAATAAACAGGGCAACAAAGCCTATGTCTCGATCCTCGCCAACATGATCCTGAGCTTCTGACGATGACGCGCAAACTCTTCGCCCTCTTCGCCTTTGCCCTGATGATGCTGGCGTTCGGCGCGCAGGGCGTGCGCGCGTCGGAAGAGGAGAAGCCCGTCAAGGTCGTCTATCGCTTCACGCTCCCGGCGCCGAAGGAGCAGACCGAGGCGCAGATGGCGGAGAAATCGGCCGGCTGCTACAGTTGCCACGTTCGTACCGACATGCCGACGATGCACAAGACGCCGGCCGTCCGGCTCGGCTGCACCGACTGTCACGGCGGCGATTCGACTTCGCCCGAAGCCTTCGGCAAGCCCGAGCTCGGCTATGAAAGCCCCTATAATCTTGCAGCGAAGAAGCTCGCGCACCCGCAGCCGACGCTGCCCGGCGCGTGGGGCGGCAGCCCGGCGAACCCCAAGCGCAGCTACACATTGCTCAACAAGGAATCGCCCGAGTTCATCCGCTTCGTGAACCCCAGCGACTATCGCGTCGCGCGCGAGGCGTGCGGGTCGTGCCATATGGACGTGATCGAGGCGACCGAGCGCTCGCTCATGTCGACCGGCGCGATGCTGTGGGGCGGCGCCGCCTATAACAACGGCATCGTCCCCTATAAGAATTACATCTTCGGCGAGGCCTATACGCGAAAGGGCGAGCCCGCGTGCATCCTGTCGCCCTCGTCGCGGCTGACGAAGGAAGACTATGCCGAGGCGTGCAAGCCCAGCTTTGGTTTCGACAAGATATTGACCGATGCCGAGAAAAAGCGCGGCGCGCTCGCGAAAATGTATCCGCTGCCGCGCTGGAGCGTGATCCCGCCCGGCGACGTTTTCCGCGTGTTCGAACGCGGCGGGCGCAACGTGAACACCCAGTTCGCCGAAATCGGCCTGCCCAACCCGTCGGGCAGCATCCAGCGCCTCGAAGAGCCCGGCCGGCCCGACCTCAAACAGTCGAACCGCGGCCCCGGTACCGGGCTGCGCGTCGCGATTCCCGTGCTCAACATCCACAAGACGCGCCTCAACGACCCCTTCATGTGGTTCATGGGCACCAACGACCAGCCGGGCGATTATCGCCATTCGGGCTGCGCGGGCTGCCACGTCATCTATGCGAACGACCGCGAACCGCGGCACAGCCTGATCTACGCGCAATATGGCCGCGACGGCGAAACCGCGACGGTCGATCCGACGATCGCCGACCGCAAGTGGAGGCCCGACGGCGACGGCCATGGCGGTGACAGCCATGGCGGCGGCGGTTCGGATCATGGTGACGGCGCGAAACATGCTCCCGATCCCGACCAGCATGGCGCATTGGTGAACCCGGCCGACGCCGCGGCGGGGCCGCAGGCGAAGCCGAAGAAGGAGCGCCTCGAATCGGGCCATCCGATCGGCCACGCCTTCACGCGCGCGATCCCGACCGCGCAGTGCATGACCTGCCACATGCACCAGCCGAACATCTTCCTGAACTCGTACCTCGGCTACACGATGTGGGATTATGAATCCGATGCGCCGCAGATGTGGCCAGGGCCGAACAACACCGCGCCGCGCCCGCCGGGGATGAGCGACGAGGACTATCAGAAGAAGTACAAGCAACAGCATTATCCGACCGCGGCCGAGGTCCACAAGACGCTCGAGCGCAACCCGGAGGCGGCGGCGGCGCGCGGGCTATGGTCCGACGTCGAGTTCCTGCGCGACGTCTATGACGTCAACGACACGAACCAGAACACCCAGTTCGCCGACTATCACGGGCACGGCTGGAACTTCCGCGGCATCTTCAAGCGCGACCGCAACGGCAATCTCCTCGACGCCGACGGCAATATGGCGACCTATGGCACCGATCAGGCGCATATCATCGATCCGAAGGACCCGGAAAAATGGCGCAAGAGCTGCAGCCACTACACCGATCCCAAGGACCGCGAGCTGTGCCTGAGCAGCGCCGATCCGGGCAAGCCGGGGGTCGAGGGCAAGTTCGTCCCGCCGGGGATCAACCCCGGCAAGGCGGTCCATATGATGGATATCCACGCCGAAAAGGGCATGCAGTGCGCCGACTGCCACTTCGCGCAGGACAGCCATGGCAACGGTTATATCCAGGGCGAGGTCGCGAACGCGGTCGAAATTAGCTGCAAGGACTGCCACGGCACCGCCGACGCGCTGCCGAACCTGCTCACCTCGAACGTTGCCGCGCGCCCGCAGGGCACGAACCTCGCGCTGCTCCGCAACGGCGACGGCCGCCGCCGCTTCGAATTCCAGTATAATGACGACGGCGAAGTCACCGGCCTGATCCAGCGCTCGATCGTCGATCCGAAACTCGAATGGCAGGTCAGCCTCGTCAAGCAGGCGGTGACCCCGGGACCGCACTTCAATGCGAAGGCTGCGCGCGCGAAGCTGATGTCGCGCAGCGGCGCCGATGACGGCACTTACGCCTGGGGGCCCGGTGTCGCGAAGGAAGATCGCGCGCACGGCGACGACAAGATGACCTGCTTCACCTGTCACCTCTCATGGACGACCAGCTGCGGCGGCTGCCATTTGCCGATCGAGGCGAACTGGAAGACCAAGATGCACCATTTCGAGGGTGAGGAGACGCGCAACTTCGCGACCTACAACCCCCAGGTGGCGCGCGACGAGATGTTCCAGCTCGGCCGTCATATGACGACCAAGCCCGGCGAACCGGGCCCGAACGGCGAGGTGCGCGGAATCATTACGCCGGTGCGATCTACGTCCGCGCTGGTGCTGTCCTCAACCAACCTCAACCGCGAGCGCATCTATATCCAGCAGCCGCCGATTTCGTCGGCCGGCTTCTCCAGCCAGGCGTTCGCCCCGCACTTCCCGCACACCGTCCGGCGTCAGGAAACCAAGCAGTGCACCGATTGTCACTTGTCGGAGGCCGACGACAACAATGCGATCATGTCGCAGCTGATGCTGATGGGCACCAACTTCGTGAACTTCGTCGGGCTCAACGTCTGGTCGGGTCAGGAAGACAGTTTCCAGGCGACGCGCGTCACCGAATGGGACGAGCCGCAGGCGGTGATCGGCAGCTATCTGCAGAAATACGCCTATCCCGACTATTACGACATGCACGTCAACCGGAACGGCCGCGAGCTCAAGAACTGGGTGCGCGGCAAGGTGTTCGACAAGAAATTCTCGGGCGAGAAATACGCGCTCGAGGAATTCGCGAACATCGCGCAGGATACCAGCGGCCGGGTGAACTGCCTCCAGCAGCGCGGCGAATATATGTTCGTCGCCGAAGGCAAGGGCGGCTTGCGCGTCTATGACGTCGCCTCGATCGGCAACAAGGGCTTCTCCGAACGCATCGTCCGCGCGCCCTTCTCGCCGCTGGGCCACGACACGCATGTGAAGACGACGAACGCGACCTGCATGGCGATCGGCACCAACCAGCCGATCAGCATTTCGCGCAACGATCATATCGTGAAGGATTTCCCGGAAAATCAGGAACAGGCCTTCCACCCGCTCTATCGCTATGCCGTCATCACCGACAGCGTCGAGGGTCTGATCCTCGTCGATATCGACACGATGGCCGACGGCGAGTTCCGCAACAACAAGCTGACGCGCGCGCTGACATGGAACGAGGGCAATGTGCTGGCCGGCGCGCGGCATGTGACGCTTGCGGGCAATTACGCCTATATCACCACCGCCGCGGGCCTTGTCGTCGTCGACCTGTCGACCCCGCTCGAGCCGAAGGTCACGGCGCAGCTGCCGCTCACCGACGCGCGCGCCAGCGCGGTGCAGTTCCGCTACCTCTGGGTCACCAATGCCGAGGGCGTCAGCCTGTTCGACATTACCAACATGGCGCAGCCGGTGCCGGTGCCCGAGGGCACGGTCCGGCTCGCCAATGCGCGCAAGATCTACCTCGCGCGCACCTATATGTATGTCGCGGCGAAGCAGGACGGCCTCGTGCTCGTCGATGTGACGCGGCCTGCTGCACCGGTCGTGTGGCCGGGGCTGACTTTCAATGGCGCGCTGAGCGATGCCGAGGATGTGATCGTCGCGTCGACCAACGCGTCGCTCTTCGCCTATGTCGCCGACGGCCGGAACGGCATCAAGGTGCTCCAGCTCACCAGCCCGGACAATCCGGGCCTCTACGGCTTCTCGCCCAAACCGACGCCCGAGTTGATCGCGTGGGCGAAGACGCCGTCGCCGGCGATCGCGCTGTCGAAGGGTCTCGACCGCGACCGCGCGGTCGACGAGAGCGGCGGCCAGATCGCGGTCTTCGGCCGCCTCGGCTCGCGCCCGTTCACAAGGCCCGAGATGGAGAAGCTGTTCCTCAACAGCAAGGGACAGGTCTACAAGGTCCGCGACGAGGTCGATCAGGCGGCGTGGCGCCCGCCGTTGCTCTACGCGAATTGAGGACCGGCGATGAACGACCGGTAGGCGACATAGCCGACGTGACCCCCGGCGAAAGCCGGGGCCCAGAGCGGTGGAAAGCCGACGCCGCGCTGTTACGCCCTGGACCCCGGCTTTCGCCGGGGATCACATGGAGCAGCGCCCCAACTTCCTCGTCACCCTGAACTTGTTTCAGAGTCCATGGTCTGCCGCTTCCTCCGGCACAGCGCCCGATGATAGCTCAGCCCATGGATGCTGAAACAAGTTCAGCATGACGGCCTTTGGACGTCCCCTCCCCACCTCAAAACCGTCTCAAAAAAAAGCCTTTCCTACAATATCCGGCTATGCCAGCGTCGATCCCGGCTCTTTCTCCCGAAGGAGAAAAGCGGTTGCCGCCCGGCCCGCGGCAAGACCCGAGCAAGGGACGCCACAGGGCTGAACTTTCCTGAACTTTGGAACAGGGCAACGTCCGCTTCCCGTCTCGGAACGGACATTTACCGTTAGCTAGAGCCGCTCGGCCTGCACGACGCTGTCGGACGCGCGCAGCGCCGACAGGATGCGCATCACATGGTGGACGTCGCGCACTTCGACGACGACGTCATAGGTGTGGAACCCGCCCTCGCGGTTCGACAGGCGCAAATTGGTGATGTTCGCCGAATTGGCGGCGAGGATGCCCGACATTTCGGCGAGCGTTCCGGGTTCGTTGAGGATCACGACGCACAGCCGCGCGTTGCCACCCTCACTGTCTTCCTGCCAGCGCAAATCGATCCAGTCGGCGTCGATCCCGTCGGCAAGCTTGGGGCAATCGATGACGTGCACCTCGATCCCCTCGCCCGGTCGCGCGAGCCCGACGATGCGGTCGCCGGGCACCGGGTGGCAGCAATCGGCGAGCTGATAGGCGACGCCGGGGGTCAGACCCGCGATCGACACCGCCGCGCCCTGCGCCAGCTTGCCGGGCTTGCTCTTCATCTCGGCGGTGATGCCGGGAACGAGCGCTTCGAGCACCGCATTGTCGGTGAAGCGCTGCTTGGCGATCGCGACATAGAGCGCGCTGTCGTCCTCCAGCTTCAACCGCGTCAGCGCCGCGGCGCGCGCCTTGTCGCCGACCTTGTTCGGAAGCCGCGCGACGATCTCGTCGTACATCTTGCGGCCCAAAGCGGCGAGTTCGACCTTTTCCTTCGAGCGCACGTGCCGGCGGATCGCCGCGCGCGCCTTGCCGGTGACCGCGAAGCCGAGCCAGGCCGGCTGCGGCACCTGCTTGTCCGAGGACAGGATCTCGACCGTATCGCCGTTCGCGAGCTGGGTGCGCAGCGGCACCAGCCGCCCGTTGACCTTCGCGCCGACGGTGCGGTCGCCGAGCTTGGTGTGCACCGCATAGGCGAAGTCGACCGGCGTCGCGCCCTTCGGCAGCTGGTGCAGGCTGCCCTTCGGGGTGAAGGCGAAGATGCGGTCCTGATACATCGCGATACGCGTGTTCTCGAGGAACTCGTCGGGGTCGTGCGTCTGCTCGAGGATTTCGAGCAGGTCGCGGATCCACCCCGCCTGCCCGTCGGGCACCGCGCCGCCCTGCTTGTACGCCCAGTGCGCGGCAAGGCCGAATTCGGACTGCTGGTGCATGCCCAGGCTGCGGATCTGGATCTCGATGCGCATGTTCTGCTGGTGCATGATCGTCGTGTGCAGCGACTTGTACCCGTTGCGCTTCGGGGTCGAGATATAATCCTTGAAGCGGCCGGGAACCATTTTCCACTTGCGGTGGAGAATGCCCAGCGCGGCATAGCAGTCGGCGTCGGTCGGGGTGATGATGCGGAACGCGATGATGTCGGTCACCTGCTCGAAGCTGACGTGCCGCTCCTGCATCTTGCGCCAGATCGAATAGGGATGCTTCTCGCGCCCCGAAACGTCGGCCTCGATCCCGTTCTTCGCAAGCAGCTCCTTGAACTCGCGGCTGATCGCGGCGACCTTGTCCTTGCCGCCCGCGGTCAGCTTGGCGAGGCGCCCGGTGATCGTCGCATAGGCTTCGGGTTCGAGTTCGCGGAACGCGAGCAGCTGCATCTCGCGCATATATTCGTACATGCCGATCCGCTCGGCGAGCGGCGCATAGATATCCATCGTCTCCTTGGCGATGCGGCGGCGCTTGTCGGGGTTCTTGATGAAGTGCAGCGTCCGCATATTGTGCAGCCGGTCGGCGAGCTTGACCAGCAGCACGCGGATGTCGTCGGACATGGCGAGCAGGAATTTGCGCAGATTTTCCGCGGCGCGCTCATTCTCGGTCTGCGCCTCGATCTTGCTGAGCTTGGTCACCCCGTCGACCAGCCGCCCGACATCGCTGCCGAACAGCCGCTCGATCTCCTCAGGCGTCGTGAGCGTGTCCTCCAGCGTGTCGTGCAGCAGCGCCGTGACGATCGTCTCGCTGTCGAGATGCAGGTCGGTCAGGATGCCCGCGACCTCGACCGGATGGCTGAAATAGGGGTCGCCCGACGCGCGCTTCTGGCTGCCGTGCTTCTGGACGGTGAAGACATAGGCACGGTTGAGCAACGCCTCGTCGACGTCGGGATCGTAAGCGCGCACGCGCTCGACAAGTTCATACTGCCTCAGCATCGCATCCAATGTCGTCCATGCCGCCCCAATTGCAATGCGAAATTTGCTTGCGCGATCCGCCAATGCGTTAGCAACTTTGGTAAAGCCCGTTGGAAGCATCGTTCGCGGCGGGTAGGACGGCGGTCAGATGGGGACGGACGCTCTCGATTCGGTGCCGGCACCACGCGTGTCGATGGTCATGCCCGTGCACAATGGTGCGCGCTGGCTGGCGGAGGCGATCGAGTCGGTTCTGGCCCAGGATTTCCGGGATTTCGAGCTGATCCTCGTCGAGGATGCGTCGCGCGACGCGTCGCCGGCGATCATGGCCGCCGCCGCCGCACGCGACGCGCGCGTCCGGCTGTTGACGCTCACCGTCAACGCCGGGCTTCCGGGTGCGCTGAACCACGGGTTCGATGCGGCGCGCGCGCCGCTCCACAGCTGGACGTCCGACGACAATCTGCTGCGCCCGCAGATGCTCGGCCGGCTCGTCGCGACGCTCGATGCGCATCCCGACGCCGATATCGTGCACGCGGACTTCACGCAGATCGACGAAGAGGGCGCCGAGATCGGAAGGACCCGCATCGGACCGGCCGAGCGCCTGCTCTATGGCAATAATGTCGGTGCCTGCTTCCTCTATCGTGCCCGGGTGACCGAGGCGTTGCAGGGCTATGACACGCAGCTGTTTGGCGTCGAGGATTATGATTTCTGGCTGCGTGCCGCGCAGCGGTTCCGTTTCCTCGCGCTGCACGAGGATCTGTACCTCTATCGCAAGCACGGCGGCAGCCTCACGAACCAGCGCGCCGAGCGGATACAGGCGATGACCGCCGATGTCGTGCGGCGCGCCATTCCCGACACGATGCGCGGGCGCGGGCGGAGCGAGATCCTGCTCGGGCTCGCGTTCAACAGCCATTTGCGCTGGCGGATCGATCTGATCGCGCGCGCGTTCGGCGCCGATCCGCTTCACGTCGTCGCGCGGCTGCCGCAGATCGCGCGCTGGTCGCTCGTGATCGCACGCAACCGCCTGGCATCCTGAAACGAAAGGGCCGCCACGCGCGCCGGGAGAAAGCGTGCGGGCGGCCCCATGCAGTCGGCCGATCAGGGGGCAAGGAGAGGGGAGAGCGCCGCCTGCCCGGCCGGCCGGATTATTTCGCGCCGTTGCAGCGCGCGAGATCTTCGGCTTCGAGCGCCTTGCCGTTGGCGACGAAGCTCTTCACTTCACCCGCTTCGCGCGCAAGGCCGGCGCAGATGATCGCCGGGCGGCTGGTCCCGCGTCCCGCGCCGCAATTGACGCCTTCGCACGACCAGACGACACCCTTGGCGACGAACTTGCCCGTCGCCGACGGATTGGCGAGTTCGGCGCTGTAATAGGAACCGCCGGCCGCATTGGCCGTTGCAGGAATGAGCGCAGCGCCGCTCAGCGTCGCGCCGAGCATCGGTAGCAAAAGCGCCGTCGAAGAAAGCTTGAACATGGGGAGGTCCTCCTGTTTTGGGCAACCCTAAAGGGTTGCAAAACAAAATTTAGGAAGCGGGTTGCAAATTGCAACCAATGCCGCATATCTTTTTTGTGCGCAGGACAAAATTACGTTAGGGCATGGCATGGGAAAATTACGCGAACCGCTGAACGATATTTACGGCGACAATTGTGCGCTGCCGCTCGCGCTCGAGGCGATGGGCGAGCGATGGTCGTTCATGATCCTTCGCGCTGCCTTCAACGGCGTCCATCATTTCGAAGAGTTCCAGCAGGAACTCAGCATCGCCCGCAATATCCTCTCGAACCGGCTGTCGCGCCTCGTCGATCACGGCATCATGGCGCGCGAGGTGATGGCCGAAGATCGCCGCAAAGTGCGTTACCAGCTGACGCAAAAGGGCGTCGAGCTGCTCCCCGCGATGATCGCGCTTCGTCAGTGGGGCGAGAAATGGGGTGCGGGCGTCCCCTCGACCCCCGTCCTCGTCGATACGACCGACGAACAGCCGATCGGTCCTGTCACGATCACCGCGCACGACGGCCGGACGCTCACCTATGGCGAGCTCGTGTGGAAGCACCGGTCCGAACTTCAGCCGCTCGGCCAGGCGCGCGTGCGCATGGCGCCTGTCGCTGCGGAATGATCCTTGGCTTCGAGCGCGCTTGCGCTGACCGTCGATAAGCGCGCCGCCGCCATGCCGATCTTTGGTTTTTCCTCGCCCGAACCCTTCTTCGGGAACAAGGTGCGGGCCTTCTGGAATCTGCAGCTTCTGGGCTGGGCAGCATGGCTGGGGCTGCGCGGCGTTTCGGGTCTCGCCAATGGCCAGCCCTTCACCTTCCTCATCCCGCAGACGATTTCGGCGATCACCGGCTTCTCGCTGACCCTCATCCTTTCGGTGTGCTACCGCGCACTGATCAATCGCCGTCCGCTGCTGATGTGGGGCGTGAGTTTCGGGCTCGCGGGTCTTGCGACCGCGCTCTGGGCCTTCATCGACGCCTGGGTCGCGCAGATCCAGAACCCGGCGAGCGAGGCCGGCTTCACCAGCCTGCTGCTCGGCGCGGTCTATATCGACGCGACCTCGCTCGGTGCGTGGTCGGCGCTCTATTTCGCGATCAACTATTTCCTCCAGCTCGAGGAGCAGAACGACCGCATGCTCCGGCTCGAGGCGCAGGCGGCGTCGGCGCAGCTCGCGATGCTGCGATATCAGCTCAACCCGCACTTCCTGTTCAACACGCTCAACAGCATCTCGACGCTCGTGCTGCTCAAGCAGTCGGAGCCCGCGAACGCGATGCTGTCGCGTCTTTCGGCTTTCCTCCGCTACACGCTCGCGAACGAGCCGACCGCGCAGGTGACGCTGGCGCAGGAGATCGAGACGCTGAAGCTCTATCTCGACATCGAAAAGATGCGCTTCGAGGATCGTCTGCGACCGCATTTCGAGATCGATCCGGCGGTGGCGCGCGCGCGTCTGCCCTCGCTTCTGCTCCAACCGCTGATCGAAAACGCCATCAAATATGCGGTTACGCCGCAGGAGGACGGCGCGGACATCACCATTTCGGCTCAGCTTGCCGGTCAAAATGTTCGGATTACCGTGTCGGACACCGGCTCGGGATTGTCAGGCGAAACCACCGACCCCACCACTGGCCTTGCAACGGAATCGACCGGCGTGGGTTTAGCCAATATCAGGGACCGGCTGGCGCAGGCTTTTGGCGACCAGCACCGGTTCGATGCCCAGACGGGCGCTGAGGGCGGGTTCACGGTGGTGATCGAGTTTCCGTTCCAGCCCGACGGGCAAATGACGATTGGAACCGAACGCACATGACGATCAGAACCATCCTGGTGGATGATGAAAAATTGGCGACTCAGGGCCTGCAACTCAGGCTCGAAGCGCATCCGGATGTCGAGATTGTCGACACCGCCCAGAACGGCCGCGAGGCCATCCGCAAGATCAAGACGCACAAGCCCGACCTCGTGTTCCTCGACATCCAGATGCCGGGGTTCGACGGCTTTTCGGTGATTCAGGGCCTGATGGAGGTCGAGCCGCCTCTCGTCGTCTTCGTCACGGCCTATTCCGACCACGCGATCCGCGCCTTCGAGGCGCAGGCGGTCGACTATCTGGTGAAGCCCGTCGAGCCCGAACGGCTCGCCGACGCGCTCGACCGCGTCCGTCAGCGCCTGCTCGAAAAGCGGGGCGCCGCCGAGGTCGAGCGATTGAAGACGGTGCTCGCCGAGGTCGCCCCCGATGCGGCCGACGACTATGACGCCGAGATCCAGCCCGACGCGCATGCCGCCGACCGCTATGAAAAGATGATCAACATCAAGGATCGCGGCCAGATCTTCCGCGTCGACGTCGACAGCATCGAACGCATCGACGCCGCGGGCGATTACATGTGCATCTATACCGCCGACAATTCGCTGATCCTGCGCGAGACGATGAAGGATCTCGAAAAGCGGCTCGACCCGCGCAACTTCCAGCGTGTGCACCGTTCGACGATCGTGAACCTGTCACAGGTCAAGCAGGTCAAGCCGCACACCAACGGCGAATGCTTCCTCGTGCTGGGATCGGGCGCGCAGGTTAAGGTCAGCCGAAGCTATCGCGACGTCGTCGCACGCTTCGTGCACTGATAACGCGCGCACGAAGCCACAAAGGCACAAAGATTCCCTGACCCGTTCACCCTGAGCCTGTCGAAGGGCCGTTCTTTGTTCGTATCTTCGAAGGAAGAGCGGTGCTTCGACAAGCTCAGCACAAACGGTATGTGAGAGGGACTCTTTGTGGCTTCGTGGCTTTGTGCGAGTCTGATTGAACCTAGCCGTTAGAGCTGGTGCCCGGTCCTATCCCGCTTCGTCGCGAGATATTGCTCGTTATATTTGTTCGTCGGCAGCGCGAGCGGGATGCGCTCGACGACCTCGACGCCTTCCTTTTCGAGTCGCGCGACCTTCTCCGGGTTGTTCGTCATCAGCCGGATCCGCGGGATGTTGAGCAGTTCGAGCATCCGTCCCGCGATCGCGAAATCGCGCGCCTCGACCGGAAAGCCGAGCCGCAGATTGGCGTCGACGGTGTCATAGCCCTGATCCTGCAGCGCATAGGCGCGCAGCTTGTTGACCAGTCCGATCCCGCGCCCTTCCTGCCGGAGGTACAGCAGCACGCCCCACGGCGCGTCGGCCATCGCGTGGAGCGCGGCATGGAGTTGCGGCCCGCAATCGCATTTGAGGCTGCCGAGCACGTCGCCGGTCAGGCATTCGCTGTGCAGGCGTACGACGGGCGGATTGCCGTCGCGTTTGCCGATGACGAGCGCGACATGGTCGGAGGCTTCTTCGGGCGACCGGAATGCGACGATCTCGGCGCTTTCGCTGGCCTCGACGGGCAGGCGCGCGCGCGCCGCGATTTCCAGCCGGCCAGGATCGAGCAGCGCGGCGGCGTCGTCGACGCTGCATTCGGTTTCGGCTTCGCCGGCGGCCCCGCGGACGAAGAAGGCTGGGAGCAGGCCGGCGTGGCGCGCCATCGTCATCGCGGTTGCGGCGGCCGCTTCGCCCCCCGTCGCGATCGTACGGAAAGGTCCCTTCAGCGGGTGGGCGAGATCGAGCGCCGGATCGGCGATGGCGAGGGCTGCGGCCACCGATCCGCCGGCGCTCGCGAGCCGCACCGGCCCAGGCGTTGCGGCGACCCGCTGGTTGGTGAGCTTCAGCGTCACGGCGCGTTCGCCCGACAGCAGCACATCGTCGCTGCCGAACGCGGCGAGCGCCGCATCGCGCGCGCTTTCGACCGCGATCAGGTCGAGTGCGCCGTCGGATCCGCTCACCCGGAACGGCCAGCCGCGGCGCAGCGCGTCGATCGCCCGCGCCGCCCTGCGCGCGCCGTCATGATCGGCAACAGCGCTCAAAAGGCGAACTCCGTCACGATCGGAATATGGTCCGACGGCCGCTCCCAGCTCCGCGCCGGCTGGACGACGCGGTGCGCGACGGCCTTCGCCATCAGGTCGGGGGTCACCCACATATGGTCGAGCCGGCGGCCGCGGTTCGACGCTTCCCAGTCTTTCGCGCGATAGCTCCACCAGGTGAAGAGCGGCGCCGGCGCCTCGACGAAGTGGCGGCCGAGGTCGACCCAGTTCGATGCCGCCTGCAGCCGGGCGAGCGTTTCGACCTCGATCGGCGTATGGCTGACGACGTCGAGCAGCGCCTTGTGATTCCAGACGTCGCTTTCGAGCGGCGCGACGTTGAAGTCGCCGGTCAGGACCGTCGGCGTGTCGACGAGCGCGCTCGACCATTCGGTCATCCGGCCGAAGAAATCGAGCTTCTGCCCGAATTTGGGATTGAGATCGCGGTCGGGAATGTCGCCCCCCGCCGGGATGTAGACGTTGTCGAGCCGTACGCCGGACGGCAGCGTCACGCCGACGTGGCGGGCTTCGCCGTTCGCTTGCCAGTCATATTTGCGCACGTCGGTCAGCGGGATGCGGCTGATCGTCGCGACCCCGTGATGCATGCGCTGCCCGTTGGTGACGATGTGGGTGTAGCCGAGCTGCTCGAACATATCCTTGGGGAACAGGCCGCATTCGACCTTGGTTTCCTGCAGGCAGAGCACGTCGGGCGCCTCCTCGCGGAGGAATTTTTCGACGATACCGATGCGGGCGCGGACGCTGTTGATGTTCCACGAAGCGATGCTGGTGCTGGTCATAGGATTCGGCTCTATCGGCGCGGGAGAGGCGGCGCAACGTTGCCAGGCGCAAATCCTGCGCACAAACATAAACCCCCGTTCCAGGGGCGGTGGAACGGGGGTTCAAGGTCAGCGTTCGTCACGCTCTTGAATGAAGACACCGGGCGATCCGGATGGGGCAACAGGGGGAAACCCAAAGCCGGGGCCGTGTTGGCGCCTTCGAGTGTTGGATTAGACCTTCTTCCCTGTCGCCAAGCTGAACGAAGCCGTCAGGCCCGTCGTTCGTCGGTCAGGGCGGGCCGTTCGTCGAAGCCGCCCGGATTAGATTCGCTTGCGCGGGCGCGGGTCGGTCCATTTGAACGCGGAATCGGCGACCGCGACGTTGAACTTCTGGTTGCTGAGGTCGATGCGCGTGCGGTTGTTCTGCGAATCGAGCGCCACCCATCCGCGCAGGCGCAGCCCGCCGGGCGCCGCGCCGTCGCGGATGAACACCATCGTGATCGTGCCATATTCGGGCCGCTTCGGATCCTTGACCTCGACGCTCAGCACGTCGTCGCTGCCGGTCGGAACGACCGTCGCATATTTGGTGAGATCGCGGTCGGGGTCGAGCAGCGCGCCGAGCGGCGAATTCTTCACCGGCCAGCTCTGCACCTGCTTCACCTGATAGTCGATCATCGTCAGGCGGCTGCCGTCGCCCACGATGAGCAGCGGGACATCCTTTTGATACTGGAAGCGGATCTTGCCCGGGCGCTTCAGGGTCAGCTTGCCCGACAGGCGCTGGCCGTTGCGGTCGGTCTGGACGAAGTCGGCGGTCATCGAGCTCGTCGCCTTCAGATGCGACTGCACCGACGCCAGCGCGTTCGCCGACTGCGCGATCGCGGGCGCGCCGATGACGACGCTTGCGGCAAGCGCCGGAAAGAGCGTGAGGGCGGCAAGGCGGGTCAAAGTCTTCTTGAAAATCATTGGCTCTCATTCTTTCGTATCGGCACTTCAGGTCGCAGATACGCGTTGAACCCGTCCTGAACCGTGACGTCAGCCAAATGCCAGTCGGCAGTTTCGGTTCCGCGCTGCAGAAAAATCGCACTGCCCCAGAATATCCATGCCCACGATTGCATCGAAATGCTCGCTGGGCCCAAAACGAAGACCCATTATGGCGTCGAAAATATAGGGAAAGGAAGGCTGCGTTTCATTGCCGGAGGGCTTTGGAAACAGTCCAACGCGGAAAACAAATGTATCGAGCATGGCCTCTCCATGAGCCGCCTTTACCAGTCGCTTCCCCACTGGGGCTAGATCGAGGGCCTCAACGACCGAGGGCATGATTCCGCTGGAGGTAGCTCCGGTATCTATCAACGCAGTAGCCGGATGAAAGCTTAGATCGGCGGGATCATCGGCTCGCAAAATCGCGACCGGAATAACAATGCGACGACCGTCATGCCGCCACTCTATTTCAGGCATGCGACCAGACGCCCAAGTCGATGGGCTCGTCGTTGACCTCTTGAATCGAAAAGAGTGCGTCGGAAAATCTTTGCTTTCCGGCAATAAGGGCAGCGCCCGGATGTTCAAAAAAATCGATGATCTGTCCGTCGCGAAGCAGCGCGAATTCACCGCGATGCGACCTCAGACTGGAATAAAGCTGGCGCTGGAATGCATCGAAATTAGCATCGATTTCGGATCGAATACTCGTCATGTCGCTGTCCCCCGCAACCATAAAATATGCTGCCCCAAGTCGTTGGCAATACGGCTGCGGCAAAGCGTTCCCTCCGTGAGTCCGAGCGAGATCACCGCTGCTGGCCATATTGATCGGTGAGCACGTCGCGGCGGCCGACATGGTTCGGCGGGCTGACCAGCCCTTCCTCCTCCATCCGCTCGATCAGGCGCGCCGCGCTGTTGTAGCCGATGCGCAGCTGGCGTTGCAGCCAGCTGGTCGAGGCCTTCTGGCTTTCGACGACGATCTGGCAGGCCTTGGCGTACATGCGGTCCTCGGCGCTGTCGCCGCCCGCAGGCGCGCCCTCCATCGCAAAGCCGCCGTCCTCGGGGTCCTCGGTGACGCTTTCGATATAGTCGGGGCGGCCCTGGCCCTTCCAGTGATCGGCGACCGCGCGCACCTCGTCGTCGGAGACGAAGGGCCCGTGAATGCGCGTGATCTGCTTGCCGCCGGGCACGTACAGCATGTCGCCCTTGCCGAGCAATTGCTCGGCGCCCGCTTCGCCCAGGATCGTGCGGCTGTCGATCTTCGAGGTCACGTTGAAGCTGATGCGCGTCGGCAGGTTCGCCTTGATCACGCCGGTGATGACGTCGACCGAGGGGCGCTGCGTCGCGAGGATCAGGTGGATGCCCGCCGCGCGCGCCTTTTGCGCAAGCCGCTGGATCAGGAATTCGACCTCCTTGCCCGCGGTCATCATCAGGTCGGCAAGTTCGTCGACGATCACCACGATCTGCGGCAGCGGCGCGTAATCGAGCGTCTCCTCCTCATAGACCGGCTGGCCGGTGTCGGGGTCGTAGCCCGTCTGGACGCGGCGCCCCAAGGACTTGCCCTTGGCGAGCGCGCCGCGGACCTTGTCGTTGTACGACGCGAGATTGCGCACCGACAGCGACGACATCATCCGGTAACGGTCCTCCATCTGCTCGACCGCCCATTTGAGCGCGCGGATCGCCTTCTTGGGTTCGGTCACGACGGGCGCGAGCAGGTGCGGGATGTCATCATAGACGCTGAGTTCCAGCATCTTCGGATCGATCATGATCATCTTCACCTGGTCGGGGCCGAGGCGATAGAGCAGCGAGAGGATCATCGCGTTGAGGCCGACCGACTTGCCCGACCCCGTCGTACCCGCGATCAGCAGGTGCGGCATCGGGGCGAGGTCGGCGATCATCGCGTCGCCGCTGATATTCTTGCCGAGGATGATCGGCAGCGCGCCGGTCTGGTCCTGGAACAGCGCGCTGCCGATGATCTCGTGCAGCACCACCGCTTCGCGGTTTGCGTTCGGCAGCTCGATACCGATCACGGTGCGGCCGGGGATCGGCGCGATGCGCGCCGACAGCGCCGACATATTGCGCGCGATATCGTCGGCGAGGTTCGAGACGCGGCTCGCTTTCGTGCCCGGGGCGGGCTCGAGCTCGTACATGGTAACGACGGGGCCCGGGCGCACCGCGGTGACGACGCCCTTGACCTGGAAATCCTCGAGCACCGATTCGAGCAGCCGCGCGTTGCGTTCGAGCGCCGCCTTGTCGATCTGCCCGCCCGCGCGCTCGGGCGCCGGCGCCAGAAGGTCGATCGAGGGCAGCTGATAGTTGGTGAACAGCTCGGTCTGCGGCTTCGGGCGCGGCTTCGACGGCTCGGTCCGCTGTACCGGATCGGCGATTTCGGGCGGCGCGCGATCGACGGGTTCGGCGCGCGGCCGCGGGCGGATCACGCGCTCCATCAGGTTGGGGCCTTTCGCCGCTTCCTCGCCGATTACGGTGGGCTTTGCCGGTTCGACGATCCGGCTGCGCTCGGCGGCGGGCAGCTTGAAGCGCTGCGACCATCCGCGTTCGAGGCGGAGGGCGCGCCATGCGAGTAGGAGACCGAGTCCGAGCAGGATGAGGATCGTCGCAAAGCGCACCAATGCCGAGGCGGGATCGCCCGCCAGTTCGAACCAGGGCGTGATCGCGCTGCCGAGGACGAGGGCGATGATCCCGCCCCAGCCCGCGGGAAGCGGCGATCCGTTCGCCGGTGCCCAAAGCTCGGCACCGAGGCCCGCGAGCAGGATTCCCGCGAAGCTGTAGGCGAGCTGACGCAGCCAGTAAGGCTGCGGTTCGCCTGCCCACAACCGCCACGCCATCACGCCGAGCAACGGCACCAGCAGCGCGATCGGCGCGCCGCCGATCGAGAGGCCCAGGTCGGCGAACCACGCGCCGGGCGCACCCATCCAGTTCGCGGCGCTGCCCCCTGCGGCGGTGTTCAGCGCCGCGTCGGTGCTGTCGTAGGTCAGCAGCGCGACCGCGAGGAACAGGGTGAAGGCGGCAAGCGCGATCGCCGCCGCGAGCACGAGGCTGCGGGCGATGCTCTGCCGGAAAACGGTGCGCCAATCGGCCTTTGCGGCGACGGGCTTGCGGCTGGCCATGCTGAAAACGGTCCCCATGAGTTAACCACGGCGATATGCGCATGGGCCGGACTCGCCGTCAAGCGCGCGGCGGCGGCCGCCCACAGCCTTTCCAAGCGACGCGCGGCGGGCTAGGGCGAGGCCATGAGCGAAACCCTGCGCAGCGATGTGATCATTTCGGGCGGCGGCCTCGTCGGCCAGGTGCTGGCACTTGCGCTCGCGCACCATGGGTTGTCGTCACAGATCGTCGATCCCGCGGATCCGGTCGCGACGATCGCCCCCGGCTTCGACGGCCGTGCATCGGCGATCGCCAGCGCGACCTGGCAGATGTTCGAAGTTCTCGGCATCGCAGATCGCCTCGCCGGGCACGGCTGCGCGATCCATGCGATCAAGGTCAGCGATGGCGGGCAGTCGGGCGAACTCGACTTCGTGACGTCGCCCGAGGACCGCGCGCTCGGCACGATGGTCGAGAATCGCCAGCTCCGCTTGGCGCTCGCGGCGGCGCTCGCCGAGGCACCGCTCGTGCGGCTCTTCATGCCGTCGCAGGTCGTGGATCACGACGTCGGCGTGCATGGCGTCATGCTGACGCTCGGCGACGGAACGCGACTTGCGGCGCCGCTGCTGATCGTCGCCGAGGGGCGCCGTTCGCCGACGCGCGATGCCGCGGGGTTCAGCATTGCCAATTGGTCGTATCATCACCACGCGATGATCGGCGCGGTCGCGCACAGCAAACCGCACGGCAGCGTCGCGCACGAAATCTTCTTCCCCTCGGGGCCCTTCGCGCTGCTCCCGCTCGTCGACGACGCACAGGGGCGCCACCGCTCGGCGTTCGTCTGGACGGTGTCGGAAAAGGACGGGCCGGGCTTCGCCAAGCTCGGCGACCGCGGCTTCACGGCCGAACTCGAAAAGCGGGCCGGCGACCTGCTCGGGTCGATGGACCTCGTCGCGCCGCGAATGACCTACCCGCTCGGCTTCCACCACAGCGCGTCGATCGTCGCCGATCGCATCGTCCTCGTCGGCGATGCCGCGCACGGCATTCATCCGATCGCGGGGCAGGGGTTGAATTTGGGGCTTCGCGACGCCGCGGCGCTCGCCGAGGTGCTCGTCGAGGGCGCACGGCGCGGGCTCGACCTCGGCGATGCCGCGCTCCTCGCGCGCTATCAGCGCTGGCGCGGGCTCGACAGCCTGATGGTCAGCCTCGCGACCGACGGTCTCACGCGGCTGTTCGGCATTCCCGGGCGCACCGCCTCGGCGGTCCGCCGCGCCGGGCTCGGCGCGGTGCAGCGGATGCCGATGCTCAAACGCTTCTTCATGGACGAGGCGCGGGGCGAAGCGGGCGATCTGCCGCGGCTGCTCGCGGGCGCCGAAATCTAGGTGTTTCCACCTAGGCGGCGGGCACGCCGCCGCTAACCATGGGCACGATATTCTTTCCTCTGCGGGCATTCCTGCCCGGCATGAGGGGGAACGACCATGTCAGCGAAGAGCGACGCTCTCGAAGCGGCCGTCATCGAATTGATCGCTGCGCGCACCACCTTGGAGGCGGCGCCGGGGGCTCGCGCCCGCGTCAACGTCGATCGCGCCTTCGGGCGGCTCGCGGCCCTCGCCGGCCCGCGCATCCGCCATTTCATCCGCGCTTATGGTCTTGTCGACGTCGCCGAGGATGCCGCGCAGGCGTGCTGGATCGCGCTCTATCGCGCTGCCGAGCGCTACGACCCGGCGCGCGCGCGCTTCACCACTTACGTGAACTGGCAGATCCGCGCCGAACTGCAGGCGCTGCGCCTCCGCCTCCATGGCGACCAGCGCTGCGCCGGGCGGCGGCAGGTGCAGGCCATCCTGTCATACGAAGCACTCGCCGAAGACGGTGTCGACGAATGGTTCGCCGATCCCGAAGCCGAGACCGCGACCGAACAAGGCGCGTCGGACAGCCTCGCGGGCCTTGTCGCCGACCGGCTCGTCGCCGAATGGACGTCGCGCCGCCGGTCGGCGCTGCTCCGCACCCCGCGCGGTTCGGCAGACCCCGAGCGGGTCGATGCGAAAGTGGCGGGTGAGGGCGTCCTCGTTCGCCGCCAGCTTGGGCACACCGACGCGCCGATCGAACGGTTGGGGGAGGCCGACCGTCATGTGGTCCGCCGCGCCCTTGGCGACATGGCGCGCGTGGCGGGCGCAAAACCGCACTGAGTTATTGCAGCGTCGCGCGCCCGTCGTCGCCGTCGAAGCGGCCGAAGAATTGCATCATCTGGACGACCAGCTCGGCGCGCGCGGCAATCGGGCTCGTTTCGAGCAGCGCCTGCTTCGCCGCGGCGTCGAACGGCGCGACCTGCGCGATGCCGTTGACCAGCGTCGCATCGTCGAGCTGACCGACCGAATTCCAGTCGACGACATAGCCCTGCCGCGAAGCGAAGCGCTTCGCTTCGCGCTCGAGGCTCGCGCGCTCGATGCTCGACAGGATGGCATCCTCCTCGGCCTCGACCTCGAATTCGGCCTCGACCTGCCGGAAAGGCGTCGTGACGTCGAGCTCGCGGCGGACGCGAAACCGCGCGACCCCTTCGAGCACCAGGTTGAAACGGCCCTCGTCGAGCGCCTCGACGTCGATGATGCGGCCGACGCAGCCCACATCGTACAGCGCGGGCGGTTCGCGATTCTCGTCGCCCGGCAGCAGCCGCGGCTGGATCATCCCGATCTGCCGGTCGCGCGCGAGCACCTCCTGCACCATCGCCTTGTAGCGCGGCTCGAAAATATGGAGCGGCAGGTGCAGCCCGGGGAACAGCACCGCACCCGGCAGCGGAAAGATCGCGATCCGCTGGATGGTCAGGGGCGCTGCGTCGGTCATCAGCCGAACAGGATGAGCGACAGGCGGCGGCGCTGCGTCGCGACCCACGGGTCTTCCAGCCCGACGGCTTCGAAGAGCGCGAGCAGCTTCGCGCGCGCGGCGCCGTCGTTCCATTCGCGATCGGCCGCGACGATATGCAGCAGGTTGTCGGCGGCCGCATCGCGGCGCCCCGCGCCGATCTCTGCCGCGGCGAGGTCGAAGCGCGCCTGATGATCGCCGGGGTTTGCCGCGACGGCGGCCTCGAAGCCTGCGAGTTCGCTGCTATCGGGCGCGTCGGCCGCCAACGCCAGCGCGCTCTTCGCCTGCGCGATCGCCGCGTCGTCCGCGATGTCGGCAGGCACCGCGTCGAGCGCGGCCTGCGCGCCGCCGGTATCGCCCGTCAGCACGAGCGCACGGATCAGCCCGCCATGCGCAGCCGCATTGTCGGGCGCCATCTCGGCGATCTGCGCAAAGATGCCGACGGCGCGTTCGCCGTCGCCCTCCGCCAGCACCGCCTCGCCCATCTCGATCAGCGGCGCGATCTCGATCGCGCGCGCGCTGGCTTCGCTCTCGATCGGCAGCTGCGCGAGCAGCTGGTCGAGGATCGCCTTTAGCTGGCTTTCGGTGCGCGCGTTGGTCAGGTTCGCGACCGGCTGCCCCTGGAAGATCGCATAGACGGTCGGGATCGACTGGACCTGGAACTGGCCGGCGATGAAACGATTCGCATCGACGTCGACCTTTGCCAGCACGACGCCCTTGTCGGCATAATCCTCGGCGACCTTTTCGAGCACCGGGCCGAGCTGCTTGCACGGGCCGCACCATTCGGCCCAGAAATCGAGGATGACGAGCTTCGTCATCGACGGATCGACGACATCGCGGCGGAAGGCTTCGACGGCTTCCTTTTCCTGCGGATTGAGACCGAGCGTGGCCACGAAGAAATGCTCCTGTTCCTGACGGGGTGCCGCCCTCGCTACCGCGAAAGAGACTCTTTCCCCGCTTATGTGGGAATTTCGGATGATATGCCAACCCTTCGGAGAAAATGCGTAAACAGGGGTTGCCGACTCCGAAAGCCGGTGCTAATCGCCCGCCTCACCCGCTGGGAGCCACCCGTTTCCAGCCGCCAGAGCGGGCGTAGCTCAGGGGTAGAGCACAACCTTGCCAAGGTTGGGGTCGAGGGTTCGAATCCCTTCGCCCGCTCCAGTTTTTCCCATCACATCCTCTGATTCGTTCGAATGGCTCCGCCACGGCGGATCGGCCGTTCGGCGGCTGCTGGAAAAGCGAAACTTTCAACGCTGTGCCGAAAGCGTCGTTGTAACGCGATTGCGCGCTGTTATGCATGCGGTGGGGGTGGTTAGGGTCGGCAGAGCATGAACAAGAAAGAGACGGATGAAGATCGGGCGCTCTTGCTCGCGCGTCTAACGCCGGGCGAACGCGAGTGCCTGGTGCTGGTCGGCAGGGGGTTGGTGTCGAAGGAGATCGCGCGCGATTTGGGGGTGTCACCGCATACGGTCGATGCCCGTCTGCGCGCTGCCGCGGCGAAATTGGGCACCCGGTCGCGCTTCGTCGCCGCGGCGATGCTCGCCGAAACCGCAGAAAAGCAGGGCAAAGCGCCCGCCGGCACCGATAATAATTTGATATATGAAGATTTGAGCGTTCCCGATGCTCCCGATGCGGGCGACAAGGCGTCGTCGGCGGGGGAAGGCAAGGGCTCCGGCGATCTCGATCCGAAATGGCTTCTATCACCGGAATCGCCTGATTCCGGCCGGGGACGCTCTTGGCTCGAGCCTTCGCATCCGCTTGCCAAATTTCTGGGTGGAGAGAACAGGCTTCCGATCGGCCAGCGCCTGCTTTTCGTGATCCTGATTGCGATCGCTGCAGGGATGGCCTTTTCCGCTCTGACAAACAGTCTGATCGGATTGTCGCGCCTGATTTCGTCTCCATGACCAGGGGCCGCCCTTCGGGGCGGGCTGGAGGGAATATGCTCAAGGAACGTCTCGCGATCGCCAACCGCGTCGCGCAAGAAGTACATGATGCCGAAGCCGCGATCGACATGGCGATCGCCAAACTCGGCATCCTCGTGACCTCGTTGCCGCAGGCGCAGGCGGCGGCCAAGCTGTCGTCGGTCGCCGGCGATACGTCGTTCACCCATCTGCAGGGCGCGATCGCCGGCCTGTTCGACGGCCGTGCGAACGTCGTGGCGCTGCATAACGAGCTGGCGCGGGTCAAGGACAAGGTCGGGCTGCGGAACGTCGTCGTCGGCGTCGGCGACGCCGGAAAGCTGGCGCCCTCGTTCGCGACGATCGCCGAGGCCGACGTGCCCCGCGTGACGCGGGCAAGGGCCGCTTGAGATGCGGGTGACGTCCCGGATTCAACGGTCGGGCACAGGTCCCGCCCGCCGATGATCTGGGGCGTCATCTACGTCGTCCTGCTCGCCGTGATCACCGTCATCGTATTGCGGATCGGCGAGCGGGAAACGCGCTTTGCAATCCTGACGCTCGCCATCGGCTCGGCGCTGACGTTGCTGAGCCTGCTCGTGTCGGGATCGCGTTTCGATATTTTCAGTCTGCTCGTGATGTCGGTCGACCTCGTCGTCCTCGCGGTGTTCCTGGGCCACGCTCTCGTGAGCCGCCGCTATTGGACGCTTTGTCTCCCGGCCTTCCAACTGATCACCTGTTTCATCCACGTCGTGAAGCTCGCCGCTCCCGAAATTGCGCCTCGGGTCTATTCGGCCGGCCAGGGCTTCTGGGCCTATCCGACGATGCTCGTCATTCTGATGGCGGCGATCTGGGCGAAGCGGGATGCCGCGGCCCAGGCCGGGGGTGCCGAACAGGGATGCGAGCGGACATACCGATAGATTGGTTTCGATATGCCGATGAATGATGCCGCAGCGGGGGCTCGCGCCCCTTCGGCGCCGGGGAATGCCGCGCTTCGCTACGACGATATGCCTTCCGTTCTGCCGCCGGCCGACGTGCAGCGCCCTGCGCTCGCCGCCGTGCCGCGGGCCACTGCGTCAGACCGCGCACGCTTCGTTCGCGAGTGTATTCGCCGCCGCCGCTCGCGCGACCGTCTCTTTGGGGCGGACGTATTCGCCGATCCCGTGTGGGACATGCTGCTCGATCTTTATGCGGCGCATTACGAACAGCAGCATGTCTCGGTCTCCAGCTTGTGCATTGCCGCGGCGGTCCCGGCGACGACCGCGCTGCGATCGGCCAGGATCATGGTCGAGCGCGGCTGGGCCATCCGCACGCGCGACCGCCACGACGCCCGGCGCATCCATGTCCGCCTCAGCGACGAAGCACGCGAAAAGCTCGACCTCTACTTCGCCGACACCGGCTCGGCGATCGCCGCGGAAAGTTGATCCGGCCGGTACGCCCGATCAGCCCTTCGTCCAGCGCCCGCCGAGCGCGCGGAAGACGTCGACCTGCGCATCGGCGATGCGCGCGTCGGCGAGCGCGAGCGAGGCTTCGGCCTCGGCGAAGGTGCGTTCGGCGTCGAGGGCGACGAGCCCGTCGATCTGTCCCTCGCGCTGCTGCGCGCGGGTGATCTTCACGGCGATCTCGGCCTGATCGCGCGCCGACTGCAGCGCGGTGCGGCGGTCGAGCATGTGGGCATAGGCCGACAGCGCCGTCTCGGTTTCCTCGAGCGCGCGCAGCACCGTGCCGTCGAAGGTCGCGAGCGACGCCTGCGTATCGGCTTCCGCCCCCGCGATCCGTGCGCGGGCGCCTTCCTGATTGAGGAAGTTCCAGTTGATCAGCGGGCCGAGCAGCCAGCGCAGCGGCCCGCCGCCGAACAGATCGCCGAGACCGCCGCTCGTCTGGCCGACCGATCCGCCGAGCGTGATCTTCGGATAGAGATCGGAGGTCGCGACGCCGATCCGCGCGGTCGAGGCGGCGAGGCGGCGTTCGGCCGCAGCGACGTCGGGCCGGCGTGCAAGCAGCGCGGCGCCGTCGCCGACCGGGATCGGCTGGTCGAGGCGCAACGTCGTCGTCCGCGCCGCTGCGATCGGCGGCAGTTCGGCGGGCGTGCGGCCGGTCAGCGTCGCGAGCCGGAACAGCGCGGCGTCGCGCTCGGCTGCGATCGCCGGGATATCGGCGGCGCGCTGGTCGCGGAGCGCCGCGACGCGTGCGGTGTCGAGCTTCGTCGTCAGGCCCACCTCGGCGCGGCGCGCGGTCAGCGCGACCGACTTGTCGAGCAGTGCGACGATCCGTTCGGCAACGCCGAGCCGTTCGGCCGCTGATGCGGCATCGGCATAGGCGCGTGCGGTTTCGGCGGCGACAGTGACGCGCACCGCGTCGGCGTCGGCCTCGGCCGCAGCGACATCGCCGCGCGCCGCCTCGATCCCGCGCGACACGCGGCCGAACAGGTCGACCTCATATCCGACGGTCAGCCCGGCATCGACCTGCCAGCCGGTCCGGTCCGCGCCGGCGGGGACCTGCCCCTCGCTGACGCGGCCATAGGTCGCGCCGGCGCTGAGGTTCGTCGAGGGCAGGCGGTCGCCGCGGACTTCGCGCAGCGACGCCCGCGCCTTCGCGATGCGCGCGACCGCGACGCGGACGTCGGTGTTGGCGGAAAGCGCGTCGGCGACGAGGCCGTCGAGCACCGGATCCTTGTAGAGCCGCCACCATTCGGCGTCGGCGGGCGCGGTGGTCGTCACGCCGTCGCGCGCCGAGAGGAAGGGGCCGGACGCCGTCACGGGGGAGGCGGGGGCGACGAAGTCCGGCCCGACCGCGCACGCGGCAAGCGTGAACGCGGATACGGTTGCGATCAGAAAATTGCGCATTGCAATGCTCCTTATTCGGCCGGCTGCAGCGCGGGTTCGGCAGGACCGCGGCGGCCGCGCAGGGTCGCGATACGGTCGCCGAGCGCGCGGCAGACGACATAGAAGGTGGGGGTGAAGAGCAGGCCGAACGCCGTCACGCCGATCATTCCGAAGAAGACCGCGGTCCCGAGCGCCTGACGCAGTTCCGCGCCCGCACCGCTGGCGATGAGGAGCGGCACCGCGCCGAGGATAAAGGCAAAGCTGGTCATCAGGATCGGGCGCAGGCGGTCGCGTGCGGCACGCACCGCGGCTTCGACCGGCGACAGGCCGTCCTGTTCCTCGGCCTGCTTGGCGAATTCGACGATCAGGATCGCATTCTTCGCCGCGAGCGCGATCAGGACGACGAGCCCGATCTGCGTCAGGACATTGTTGTCCATCCCGCGCAGATTGACGCCGACCATCGCCGCGAACAGACACATCGGCACGATCAGGATGATCGACAGCGGCAGCGTCAGGCTCTCGTACTGTGCTGCCAGCACGAGGAAGACGAACACGACCGCCAGCGCGAAGACGAGCGCCGCCGTGCTGCCCGCCGCCTTCTGCTGATAGGCGATGCCGGTCCATTCGGTGCCATAGCCTGCGGGCAGATTGTCCGCCGCCAGCTTCTCCATCGTCGTCAGCGACGCGCCCGAGCTGTACCCCGGCGCAGTGTCGCCATCGACCTCGACCGCAGGATAGAGGTTGTAGCGGACGACGCGGTACGGGCCCGTCTTGTCCTTGAAGGTCGCGACCGAACCGATCGGCACCATCTCGCCGGTGTTCGAACGCGTCTGGAGGTTGGCGATGTCGGCGACCGACTGACGGAAGGGCGCGTCGGCCTGTGCGGTCACGCGATAGGTGCGGCCGAGCAGGTTGAAGTCGTTGACGAACGCCGACCCCAGATAGACCTGCAGCGTCTCGAACACGCGTTCCGGCGGCACGCCGAGCAGGTTGGCCTTGGCGCGGTCGATGTCGGCATAGACGCGCGGGCTTCCGGTGTCGAAGAAGGTGAAGACCTGCGCCAGACCCGGTGTTTCGTTCGCCTTGCCGATCAGCTTGCCCGATTCCTCAGCCAGCTTCTGATAGCCATGGCCGCCACGATCCTGCACCATCATGCGGTAGCCGCCGGCCGAGCCGATGCCCTGGATGAGAGGCGGCGGGATCACGATCACGCGCGCTTCGGTGATGTCGGCGACGTCGGCGCGCGCTTCGTTCATGATCTCGTCGAAGCTGACGCCGAGTTTCTGGCGCTCATCGAAGCTCTTGAGCGGGAAGTATGCCGCAGCGGCGTTCGGGGCGAGCGTCTGCGACGGTCCGTCGAAGCCTGCGAGCATCACCGAGCCCAAGATACCCTTGTTGGGCAGGATCCGCTCGGCGACCTTGCGGAGCGCCGCGTCGGTGCGTTCGACCGAGGCGCCGGGGGGCAGCTGGACGACCGCGAGGAAATATCCCTGATCCTGCGCGGGGATGAAGCCCGTCGGGGTCGCCCAGAACAGGCCCGCCGTGGCGGCAATCAGGCCGCCATAGGTGATCATCATCCGCTTCGGACGCCGGACGAGCCGGTCGGTGAGCGACGCATAGGCATTGCTCATCTTCTCGAACGCCTCGTTGAAGGCGTCGCCGGCGCGCTGCGCCAGCTCGCGGATGCGCGAGGGCTTGGCGGGCGTGGCGTGCGGCTTCAGCAGGATCGCGGCGAGCGCGGGCGACAGCGTCAGCGAGACGATCAGCGAGATGATCGTCGCGGTCGAGATCGTCACCGCGAACTGCTGGTAGAAGGCGCCCGACAGGCCCGTCAGGAACAGCGTCGGCACGAACACCGCGCAGAGCACGAGGACGATCGCGACGAGCGCGCCCGATACCTCGTCCATCGAGGTCTGCGCGGCCTTCAGCGACGACAGCCCGCGTTCGAGGTTGCGTTCGACATTCTCGACCACGACGATCGCGTCGTCGACGACGATGCCGATGGCGAGCACCAGCCCGAAGAGCGAGAGGTTGTTGAGGCTGTAGCCGAACGCCGCGAGCACCGTGAACGTACCGACCAGCGAGATCGGAATCGCGACGATCGGGATCACCGCGGCGCGCCATTTCTGCAGGAACACCAGGATCACGATGACGACGAGCACCATCGCCTCGAGCAGCGTGTCCTTCACCGCGTCGATCGACTGCTCGATGAACTTGGTGGGGTTATAGATGACGCGATACTCGAGCCCCTTGGGGAAATTCTTCGACGCGGCCTCCATTTCGGTCTCGATCGCCTTCGCGGCTTCGAGCGCGTTCGATCCCGGGCGCTGGAACGCCGCGAGGATCACCGTCGGGTCGCCCGAGAGATAGGTGTTGCTGTTGTAATCCGACGCGCCGAGCTCGACGCGTGCGACGTCGGCGACGCGCACCTGCCGCCCGTCGGCGTCGGTGCGGATCACGACATCGGCGAACTGCTGCGGGTCGGCGAGGCGGCCCTGCGTCTCGACGTTGAGCTGATAGGCGTTGCCGCTGGCGTAGGGCGGCTGGCCGAGCGAGCCCGCCGCGACCTGTACGTTCTGCGACCGTAGCGCTTGCACGATTTCACCGGCGGTGAGGTTCAGCGCCGCGGCGCGCGTCGGGTCGATCCACACGCGCATCGCATAGTCGCGCGCGCCGAACAGGCGGACGTCGCCGACCCCGTCGATGCGGCTGAGTCGGTCCTTGAGCTGGGTCAGCGCATAGTTGGAGAGATACGAGCGATCGAGCGATTTGTCGGGCGAGACCAGGTTCACGACCATCAGAAAGTCGGGCGAGGTCTTGCGCGTCACCACGCCGAGCCGCTGCACTTCCTCGGGCAACCGCGGCACCGCGATCGCGACGCGGTTCTGCACCAGCACCTGCGCGGCGTCGAGGTCGGTGCCGATCTTGAAGGTCACGGTGATCGTCACCGTGCCGTCACCGGTCGACTGGCTCGACTGATAGAGCATGTTGTCGACGCCGTTGATTTCCTGCTCGATCGGCGTTGCCACCGTCTCGGCGACGGTCTCGGCCGATGCGCCGGGATAGTTGGCGGTGACCGTGACCGTCGGCGGGACGATGTCGGGATATTGCGAGACGGGCAGCGACCAATAGGCGATCGCGCCGACGAGGGTGATGATCACCGCGATGACCGCGGCAAAGATCGGGCGCATGATGAAAAAGCGCGAAAGACGCATGACGTGCTCCCCGGACTGGAGGATCTGAAGAAAGTATCCGATTCTCCCTCCCCTTCAGGGGAGGGCAGCGAGACTTGGGCGCTTGCGCCCTAGTCGCAGCGGGTGGGGCTATCGGCCTTGCACAAGGACGCGGGGCCCCACCCCAACCCCTCCCCTGAAGGGGAGGGGCTAAGCGGACTATCGAGCGAAGGTCGCTTCGCCGACGAGCGCGGTGCTCGGCGGTGCGGCGGTCTCGGCGACCGGCGCGATCTTGCCGGCGCGCGTCTGGACCTTGGTGCCGGGCTGCGCGAGCTGTGTGCCGACGATCACGATGCGATCGGTCGGCGTGACGCCGCCGCGCACGACGCGCAGGCCGTCGACGACGGGGCCGAGTTGGACCTCGCGCACCGCGACCTGACCGTCCTTGCCGACCACCAGCAACGTCTTGCGCGCCTGATCGGTCTGGATCGCCGCATCGGGAACGAGCAAAGCGCGTTCCTTGGCGCCGCTCGACAAACGCATGTTGCCGAACATGCCGGGCGACAGGAACAGGTCGGGGTTCGAAATCACCGCGCGGCCGCGGATCGTGCCCGAACGCGGGTCGATGCCGTTGTCGGTGAAGTCGAGCTTTCCGGTGCGGCTGTAATTCGCCTCGTCCTGCAGCTTCACCTGTACCTCGGATCCCTTCGCGCCTTCTTCCTGGGCGCGCTTCGCTTTCAGGAACAGGCCTTCGGAGCCGTTGAAGCTGAAGTAGATCGGGTCGAGCGCGTTGATCGTCGTCAACAGGCTGCCGGCGCTGCCTTCGCCCGCGGCGACGAGGTTGCCCGCGTCAACGCGGCGGTCCGAGATACGCCCGCTGATCGGCGCGCGGACCTGCGTGAACTCCAGGTCGAGCGAGCGCGAGCGGACGCGCGCGTCGGCGGCGGCGAGGCTTGCCGAGGCCGCGCGGACCCGGGCATTCAGCTGGTCGAGGTCGCTCTGCGACACCGCATCGTCGGCGACGAGGCGGTTGGCGCGGGCGAGGTTGGTCTGCGCCAGCGCCAGATCGCTGCGTGCGCTCGCCGCTTCGGCGCGCGCTTCGGCGAGCGCGGCGGCGAACGGGCGCTGGTCGATCGTGAAGAGGAGCTGGCCCTTGCGGACGATCTGGCCGTCGGTGAAGTGGACGCCGGTGAGCTGGCCCGACACGCGCGGGCGCACCTCGACCGAATTCACCGCCTCGAAGCGGCCGACATAATCGTCCCATTCGTTGATGTCGCGCACCAGCGGCGCGGCGACGGTGACGACGGGAACCGGCGGCGCGGCGTTCGCTGGTGCCTCGCGATGCGTCAGCCCCCAGCCGGCGGCGAACAGCAGCACGACGGGAAGGCCGTACTTCAGGCCGCGATTGCGCCAGCTGCGCTTGGCATTGTCATCGGTATTGGGGACGAGGGCGGCTTCGGCCGTCTCCTCGCCCCGGATCGGGGAGAGCATGTTCATTATTCTTACTTTCGGAAAAGGCGGGCGACGTGCACTTCGGCGACGCGCTTGCCGAGCAGTTCGTAGTGATCGGCGCTGAAACCGGCCTCGAAAAAGGCATGCAGCTCGCGCTTCGGCACCGAATAGCTGTGGTGCCAGGTCAGCACCGCCATGCGGCGCAGCGCCTCGAGCCTCGGGTCGGCAAGGCGGCGGTTGAACCCGTCGCCGAAGACGCGGCCGAGGAATTTCTGAAAGCGTCCCGGTTCGCGCAGGCTCGAAGGCCGGTCGTGACGCGCGAGCATCACGACCGACCACTCGAGCGCGGAAAAGCCGGCGGGAATATCGGCTTTCGGCGCCACGGCGGGAAGCGCGGGGGCGAAGTGCTTGGGGGTTGCGGCGGCGATGGCGCTGGCGAACCCGTCGTTCAGTGCAAGATAGGCCATGGTTCGATCCTCCTGGGGATGAAGGTTTTGTCGGGGGTGCCGGGCGCAAGGGGGCGCTAACCCCGGGGACACTTGCGCCCGGCGAGGGGAGATTCTGGATACGGGGAACCGTCCGCCGCCCAGCGGGCGTCAGCGCGAAATTCCGGATGATGTCAGGTTTGGACTAGCGGACTAGTCCGGGGTGCAGTCGCAGTGGCACATCGGCGTTTCCCTTCGCTTCTGGCGGCGGGGCAGGAGCGCCCTGACCATCTGTACTAAGCGGTATATAAACCCGCCGTTCATCTTGTCAAGGAGTTTTGTACCGGTCGGTATCGAAAAAATTCGCTCCCCGGTATTTTTCCTTCTTCGTCATCCCGGACTTGATCCGGGATCCATTCCGGCGCGGGCCCTGTGGACCCCGGACCAAGTCCGGGGTGACGAAAGTTGGACGATGCTCGTTATTTGCTCGGCCAGAGCGCCAGGCTGGTGTCGACGAGCTTTTCGAGTTCAGCGCGCGTTGCGCCCGCGCCCGCCTGCACCGTGATCCCCTGCAGGATCGCATAGAGAAAGCTGGTCAGCCCTGCGGCGTCGATATGCGCGGGCAGATCGCCGTCGCGCTTCGCCTGTTCGAACCGTTCGACGAGCGCGCGCTGCGACGAGGCACGTCGGCGGATCACGTCGGCCTTGATCGATTCGGCTTCGGGGCTGCACGCGAGCGAGCTCATCAGCCCCATGCATCCCTGCGGTTCGCCTTCGGCGGCGTGGACGTCGACCCCGCCGCGCAGATAATATTCGGCGACGCGGCGCGCCGTCGGCTGCTGCAGCGCGGCGCGCGTATATTCGAGCTTTTCGGATTCGTAGAGGTCCAAGGCCTTGTGAAACAAGGCTTCCTTGTTACCGAACGCGGCATAGAGACTGGGCTTCGTGATCCCCATCGCCTCGGTGAGATCGGCCATCGACGCGCCGTCATAGCCCTTCGCCCAAAAGACGTGCAGGGCTTCGGCAAGCGCCTTGTCGACACAGAATTCGCGCGGGCGCCCCTTGACCGGGGTGGCAGTTTCGATTTCCATAACGGACGGTATATAATGTACTGCGGGTAAAAGTCCAGAGGTGGAGCGACGCGACGGCGCGAACCGCTTTCGACCGGTTCGGGCCCTACGCCATCCCCTCCTCTTCAGAGGAGGGGATCAGCGCCCGCTCCCCGCGCCAAAACGGGCTTCCGATCGCCCGTCAGAACAATCCCGGCAGCTCGCGCTGCGCGGCACGCGGCTGCCCCGACATCAGCATTTCGGGCGCGGCGAAGCTTCTGGCGCTGCGGCTTTGCGCCGACTGATCCGATCCCGCGTCAGCGATCCGCGCGCCGCACGCATTGCCCGCGAGGAAATCGATCGCCGCACGAACCGACGCTTCGCGCGGGTCGCCGAGCGGCATCGACAGATCGTCGGCCGCGGCGCAGCTGTTCGATATCTTCGGCGCCAGCCCGCTGTAATAGTCGCTCTGTCCCGTCGCATTGCCCGTTGCAAAGGCGATCACGCGGATCCGGTCGTCGCATTCGGCCTTGTCGAGCGCGATCTGGCCGACGGGCTTGCCATAGGTGTTGGCACCGACCAGCGTCATGTTCGTGCCGAGATAGGGGAGCATGCCGTTGATCACGAGTTCGCTTGCCGAGGCAGTCGAGCCCGTGCCGATGAAGGCGATCCGCGTCGGCGCGATCGATTCGGGCTGTGCCGCAAAGAAATGGCGGTCGTTCTCTGCCGATTTCGACGGCCGGAAATTGGTCTGCGAAAACAGCTCGGACGACGTCCGGTCGCGGCCGAGCAGGTCGCCGAACAGCTCGGCGGTCGAAACCAGCCCGCCGCCGTTGTAGCGCAGGTCGATGACCACATCGGTAATGCCTTGCGTCCGGAAATTGAGGAAGGCGGCACGCAACTGCGGATTGGCCGAACTGATGAAGGTGCGAAGGTTCAGATAGCCGTAATTGTGGCCACCCTCGGTGATGATCTTCGCGCCGTTGCGGTCCGAAATCGGGTCGAGATCGTAATTCGCCTTGGTGACGGTGACCTCGCGCGTTCCGCCCGCGTCGGCGATGCGCAGCAAGCGCGTCACGCCCGGATCGCTCGAGCCCAGGGCGTTGCTGATCCCCGCCGTGCCCTCGGCGGCGACGATGCTCGCGACCGTGCGCAGGTTCGCCGAACTCGTCCCGATCGCCTTGATGTGCGTCCCGCGGTCGATGCCCGCCGCAAAGGCCGGGGCGTTTTCATAGGCTTCGGCGATGATGACGTCCTGGCTGGCAGGGTCATAGGTCAACCGGACGCCGAAACCGGCGCTCGACCCGCTGTTGAAGAAGGCATTCTCCTCGGCGATCGAGGTGATGTAGGTGAAGAATCGGTCCTTGTTCAGCGCCCGCGCCGGCGCGACGAGTGCGTCGATATAGGATTGGACGGTCGTGTGGTTCGCTGGATTGACCCCGCTCGCGACATCGCCCGGGAAAAGATACCATTCGTCGATCACGGCCTTCGCAAAGGCTTGGCGCGCGGCCAGGCCGCAGCCTGCAGTGGTGGGTGTCGGCGTCGGGGTCGGGGTGACCGTGACCGGGCCGCCGCCGCCCGAACTGCTCCCGCCGCCTCCGCACGATGCGAGCAGCAACGACAAAACCGTCAGCGACGCGATACCGCCACGCATAAATTACCCCCGGAATTCAAACAGGATGCGATGATAGGAGCTTGCCGCTGAATTGGAAATGAAGAAGCGGCCAGACGGCGGGCTTAAAGGCGATCCCCGGCGAAAGCCGGGAACCATCGACGATCACGTCCCGGCTTTCACCCGGGATCGCAAAGCCGGCCGACGATCATCAGCCGTCCTTCGCGCCGCCCTACTTCGACAAATCGCGCAGCAGGCTGTCCCAGTGCGCAAGCGCCGGGGCGATCGCGTCGACCGGGACGCGCTCGTTGAGCCCATGCGCATAGCTGTCGCTCGCTTTCGAGAAGAGGCCTGCGACGCCGTAGCTCGGCACGCCCTGGATGCGGAAGTGATAGCTGTCGGTCGCGCCCGCGCTCATCGACGGAATGATCGGCAGGCCCGGCGCGCGGGCATGCACCGCCTTTTTGACCGCCGCCATCACGTCGGGCCGCAGCGGCGAGGCATCGCTGGCGCTCGCGTCGGGATCGGGGTTCACCTTGACGCCGGGGTCGCCGATGACCTTCACCAGTTCGGCGCGCACCGTCTCGACCGGCACGCCGGGGAAGATGCGGCAATTGATGTTCGCCGTCGCCCGCTGGGGCAGCGCATTTTCGGCATGGCCGCCCTTCACCAGCGTCGGAACGCATGTGGTGCCGATCTGGCCGACATATTCGGGGTCGGCGCGGATCGCGGCGATCGCCTTGGCGTCGGCCGGGTTCGCGGCAAAAGCCTTCAGCGCCGCGCCGATATCGCCGCCGACCTGATCGGCGACGATCGGCATGCCGACCTTGGTCAGTTCGTTCTGCTGCGGCGTGAAGCGATAGGCGCCGATCTTGGCGAGCGCTTCGGAGAGTTCGGCGATCGCATTGACCGCGCCGGGCCGCGAGCTGTGCCCGCCGGGGTTCGTCACCTCCAGCGTGAAGTCGGCATAGGTCTTCTCGCCCGCTTGCAGCCCGTAATATTTGGGCTTGCCGTCCTCGCCGATCAGCCCGCCGCCGCCGTCGCCGTTCAGCGCGAATTCGGCATTCTTGTACTTCGCCGCGAGCGCGCGCGTCGTCGTCATCGAGGTTTCCTCGTCGCCCGAGAGCAGGAGGATGATCGAGCGCTTCGGCTTGAAGCCATCCTTCTTGAGCTGCGCCATCGTCGCGACCATCATCGAGACGTCGAACTTGTTGTCCTCCGACCCGCGGCCGAAAATATAGCCATTCTCCTCGACGGGCACGAAGGGATCGCGCGTCCAGTCCTTCGGATCGGCCTCGACGACGTCCATATGGCCGAGCAGCACGATCGGCTTTTGCTTCGTCGTGCCCTGCAGCGTCGCGGCGAAGGTCGCGGTCTCGCCCATCGGGGTGATCTCGATATCGGCGTCGCTGTAGCCCGCGGCCTTGAGCACGCTCGCGTAATAGGCGGCGAGTTCGGGAACCTTGCCGCGTCCCATCACGGTCGGGATCGCGATGCTGTCCTTCAGGATCTTTTTCGCCGCGTCGGTGTCGGCGGGCTTGGCGTGGACGGGGGCGGCGGCCAGCATGGCGGCGGCGAGGGCGATGGGGGCGGTAAGGTTTCGCATGGAAACGCAACTAAGCGGCATCTTTGACCGGCCGCAAGCGCCAATCTAATTGGAAACAAAGATCTCCTCCTCGTCACCCCGGACTTGATCCGGGGTCCAGCTTTTCACCGTTGCTGAGCGGGACCCCGGATCAAGTCCGGGGTGACGAATGGATGGAAGTCAGGCCGCTTTCTTCGCCTTCGGCGCCGGGGTCTTCGGCTTGTAGCGGCACAGATCCTCGACCGGGCAACGCCAGCATTCGGGCGTGCGCGCCTTGCAGATGTAGCGGCCGTGGAGGATCAGCCAGTGGTGCGCGCCGACACGGAAGGGGCCCGGCGTTTCCTTGTCGAGTTTCTTTTCGACCGCCAGCACCGTCTTGCCGGGCGCGAGGCCGGTGCGGTTGCCGACGCGGAAGATGTGCGTGTCGACCGCGAAGGTCTCTGCCCCGAAGGCGCAGTTCATCACGACATTGGCGGTCTTGCGCCCGACGCCCGGAAGCTCGACGAGCGTATCGCGGTCGGCGGGCACCTCGCCGCCGAAATCGCGGACGAGGATTTCGCTCAATGCGATGACATTCTTCGCCTTGGCGTTGAACAGCCCGATCGTCTTGATGTGCTGCTTGAGGCCGTCCTCGCCCAGATCGAGCATCGCCTGCGGCGTCTTCACCTCCTGAAACAGCTTTCGCGTCGCCTTGTTCACCCCGACGTCGGTCGCCTGCGCCGAAAGCACGACGGCGACGAGCAGCTGGTAGGTGTTGCCGAATTCCAGCTCGGTCTCGGGGCTGGGGTTCAGCTCGGCGAGGCGGCGGTAGAATTCGAAGATATCGGCTTTCTTCATTGGGCCTTTTCGGGCGCGTTCGCCGGATGCGCCGCCTTCCAGTCCATCGCCGCGCGGACGCGGCGTTCGACCGAGGGATGCGAGTAGAAGACGAACTCTTCGACCGCGTTCGGGCGCGGGTTGCGATATTCGGCGGTCTTGACGAGCGCGCTCGCCATCGCATCGGGCAGATTCACCGTCTGCACCGAATAGAGGTCGGCCTCGGTCTCACCGGTACGGACGAGATAATTCTGCACCGGCAGCGCGAGGAAGCCGAACAGCGACAGGATGAACATCATTACCGGAAAGCCGCGCGGATCGCCGACCTCAGCATCGCTGCCGAACAGGCGCGCGATCCGTCCAAAGAGCCGGTCGGCAAGGAAGAAGAGCAGGATCGCGAGCAGCGAGAAGGCGATCACCATCCGCCAGATCTGACCGAGGACATAATGTCCGATCTCATGCCCCGTGACCGCGCGCACCTCGTCGAGCGACGCCCCTTTCAGCGCGACGTCGGATATGGCGATGCGCGCCGAATGGCCGACGCCCGAGACGTTCGCGGTGAAGTTGTTCGACTGGCGCGACCCATCGAACATGTAGATGCGGTCGGGGTCGATCCCCGCGTCCTTCGCCTGGACGACGAGCGCGTCGCGCACCGGCCCCGCAGGCACCGGCTTATAGTCGTTGAACAGCGGTTCGATCAGGATCGGCGACAGCAGCAGCACCGCCGAGATTGCGAACGCGGCGAGCCCGCCCGACCAGATCCACCAGCGCTTTCCGGCGCGGCGGATCAACGCATAGATGCCGAGGAAGAAGAGCGCGCCGAAGATCGCACCGATCGCGATACCGATCGCACCCTGCCCCAGATAGTCGCCGAGCGGCTGGCTCGTCCGCCCATAGGCGGTCTCGCGCCACCAGCCGGTATAGAGATCCCACGGCAGGGTGACGATCGCCGAGAGCAGCATGAACGCCGCGCAGACCAGGAAGGTGCGCACCGCCCAGCCGCGTTTGGCGAGCCGTGCGTCGATCCGGTCGAGGATGCGCAGCCGGACGAAGAGCAGGGTCACGAGCGCCGCGACGACGACGCCCCAGAAGCTCAGCCATTCGCTGCCGACGGTATAGGACGCCGCCTTGGCGAGCGCTTCGGGGCCGAGCGCGTCGATAGTGGCTTTGGTCGCGGCGGCGGGGTCGAAACTCATGGCAGTCCTCCAGCTGTATTGTTCTTATAGTACACAGGGAGAGGCTTTGTGCAAGCGGTCGTCAGAGCCCCAGCACCTGCGGCATCGTGTAGCGGCCGGCCTTCTGGTGGATCAGCCACAGCGCCGCGCGGACGGCACCGCGCGCGAAGATCATGCGGTTCTCGGCACGGTGCGAGAGGGTGATCAGTTCCTCGGGGCCAGCGAAGATCACGTCGTGATCGCCCGCGACGGTCCCGCCGCGCAGCGACGCGAAGCCGATCTTGCCATGGCCGCGCGCGCCTGTCAGGCCGTCGCGGCCGCGGCCGCGTTCGGAGCAGGTGCCGAGGTCGATCTTCCGCCCTTCGGCGGCGGCCTGTCCGAGGAGCAGCGCGGTACCGCTCGGCGCGTCGACCTTGCGGCTGTGATGCATCTCGAGGATCTCGATATCCCATTCGGGGTCGAGCCGCGCCGCCGCCTCGCGCACCAGATGCGCCAATAAGGTCACGCCGAGCGAGGTGTTGCCCGTCTGGAGCACCGCAATGTCCTGCGCCGCATCGTCGATCAGATAATGGTGGCGCTCTTCGAGGCCCGTCGTGCCGATGACGATCGGGGTCTTTGCCGCGACGCATGCGTCGAGCGTCGCCTCGAGCGCGGCGGGCGAGGAGAAATCGACGAGCACGTCGGCATCGGAGGCCAGCCGCACGACATTGCCGCCCTTGTCGACACCGCAGCTGCGCTGCCCGGCCTCGGAAATCGCCGCGGCAAGCGCGACGCCCATCCGCCCTTCGCTGCCGATAATGCCGATGCTGGTCATGATGCGTCCCCTTATCCGGCTTCCCCCTTAGCCGCTCGTGTCGAGCGAAGTCGAGATGCGCCAAACAAAGCCCTCGTCATCCCGGGCTTGACCCGGGACCCGCCTTTCTTCGACTTCAAGAACAGGCAGGCCCCGGATCAAGTCCGGGGTGACGGAAAGGGGGCTGCCGGATAGAGAGGATGCATGAGCGACATCCGGAATATCGTGATCCTGACCGGCGCCGGGGTTTCGGCCGAGAGCGGCATCGACACCTTTCGCGACGCCGGCGGCCTGTGGGAACAGCACCGCGTCGAGGATGTCGCGACGCCCGAAGCGTTCGCGCGCGATCCGGACCTCGTGCTGCGCTTCTACGACATGCGCCGCGAGGCGATCCAGACGAAGGAGCCCAATGCGGCGCATTTCGCGCTCGCGCGGCTCGATGCCGCATGGCCGGGCGAGTTGCTGATCGTCACGCAGAATGTCGACGATCTCCACGAGCGCGCGGGGGCGAAGCGGCTGATTCATATGCACGGCGAGCATCTCAATGCGTGGTGCACCGTGTGCGACGTGCGGATGCCGTGGACGGGGCCTTTGCTCGACCGTCCCGCCTGTCCGGGCTGCGGTGTGGCAGGGTCGCTGCGCCCCGACATCGTCTGGTTCGGCGAGATGCCCTACCGGATGGAGGAGATTTACTACGCGATCAACCGCGCCGACCTGTTCGTGTCGATCGGCACCTCGGGCGCGGTTTATCCCGCCGCGGGCTTCGTCCGCGAGGCGCGCGCGTCGGGCGCAAGGACGCTGGAACTCAACATGGAACCGAGCCAGGGAAGCTATTGGTTCGACGAAGCCCGGCACGGCCCGGCGACCGAGCTGGTGCCGGCGTGGGTTGCGGAGATGCTGGTTTGATTTTCGCCGGAGGCTTTTCCCAATTTTCTCACACAAAGACACAAAGAGGGCAGTTTGGCCCAAACGGTTCGAGGTGAATTGCCCTCTTTGTGTCTTTGTGTGAGATTTTTTCAGCGCCGCGCAGCGAAGAAGTCCCTGAGCAGCGCCGCGGCCTCGCCCGCGCCGATCCCGTCATAAACCTCCGGCCGGTGATGGACCGTGGGCTGCGCGAAGGTGCGCGGGCCGTGGACGACTGCGCCGCCCTTCGCATCGTCGGTGCCATAATAGAGCCGCGCGATCCGCGCATGCGCGATCGCCCCGGCGCACATCGCACAGGGTTCGAGGGTGACATAGAGATCGCAGCCATCGAGCCGCTCGTTCCCCAGTTTCGATGCCGCCGCGCGAATCGCGACGATTTCGGCATGCGCGGTCGGGTCGTGCGATTCGCGCGGACGGTTATGGCCTTCGGCGATGATCTGCCCGTCCTTGACGATCACCGCGCCGACGGGCACTTCGCCCCATTCGGCGGCGATACGCGCCAGATCCAGCGCGCGGCGCATCGGCTCGGGAAGAGGGAAACTGGCCATTTCTCCCCGCTAATCGCTTGACGAATCTCCGGCAAGCCGATAAGCGCGCGCCTTTCCCGGCCCATCCGGTCCTTTCGGTGCCTTCTGGCCCACCCCGGACGCCGCCCATTGATTCGAGGAAGAAGACCATGTCGCGCATTTGCGAACTGACCGGTAAGGGCCGCCAGGTTGGCCACAATGTCAGCCACGCCAACAACAAGACCAAGCGTACCTTCCTGCCCAACCTGCAGAATGTGACGCTGCTCTCGGACGCGCTCGGCAAGGGTTTCAAGCTCCGCGTCTCGACGCACGGCCTGCGCACGGTCGAGCATAACGGCGGCCTCGACAACTGGCTGCTCAAGGCCGGCGACGACCAGCTTTCGGCTTCGGCGCGCAAGCTGAAGAAGGAAGTCGCGAAGAAGCTCGCCGAAAAGGCCGCCTAAGCTTCCAGCCGTTTCGAATCGCAAGGGGCCGCCGGTTTACCGCGCGGCCTTTTTGCTGTCCGGTTTGCGCGGCGGCAGGCCGACGAGTTCGAATTCGACGAGCAGGCTGCGCTGCCAGCTGTTGAAATTGTCGTCGGAGACCAGCCACATATAGGTTCGCCCCCCGCGCACCTCGACCGCCGCGCCCTCGTAATTTTCGGCGAGCGGGACCGGCACGACGCCGATGGTCTGCGCGCGGATAACCCCGCCCGGCCGAATCGCGGCCGGATCGGCGATCGCGATCGTCGTCGTGAAGACCGGCCGAAGTCCCAGGCGCCGGTGGACGAGCAGAATCCGCCCGTCGGGCAGGGCTGCCGCATCGCTGACCAGCCCCTTGCCGGCCGAATCATAGAGGAATCGCGTCGCCTTCGTCCCCGGTATTGCGGGATCGCCGGCGAAGAGCAGGGCTTCGCGGCCGCGCGGATCGTCGTGTGCATCCTCGGAAAAGATGAGCGTCCGGCCGTCGGTCAGCCGTACCATCGCCTCGGGCCCCCGGTTCGACGGCCAGCGCGGGCGCGGCAGCTTCGCGCGCGATTCGATCCGCCGGAACCCCGCGTCGATCCGCCAGATTTCGTTGAGCCCTTCCAGCGCGACCCAGGTCGTTCCCCGTACGGGATCGATCGTCATCGCTTCGAAGTCGCTCTGCGACTTGCGGCGCGGCCGGCCGCCGGGCGCGGGCAGTTGCGCGATGCGCGGCGCCCCGACCCGGCCATCGCGGCTCAACGTGAATTCGGCGCCATAGCCGCCGTCACCCGCCAGCCGGAACCGGTCGGGGCCGATGATCGCGAGCGCCGAAAACCCACCGAAGATCGGATTGGGGCTGTCGATTCGCCAACCGCGGACGAAGCGGAGCGTTCCCGATCGGCCCGCGGGATAGTCGAGCGCGCGCACGGTGACGTGCTGCGAACTTTTGTCGACCTGCGTCAGCCGCTGCTCCGTCCCCGGTGCGAGGCCGAGGACGAGGAAAATCAGGGCGGCGAGTATCATGCGTCGCATGGCCGGGGCGATAGGGCGGCAGAGCGTGCCTCGGCAAGCACGAAGCGAGCGAAAGCTGAACCTTAGCCAACAGCCATGTTCAGGCTCGGCTCAAAGCGAATCATCCATAACGTCTTCATCGACCCACCCACAGCCCCACCGGGCAGAACGACGAACAAGGAGAAAAGTTATGAAAAAGATGGTGACTCTCTCGCTCGCCGCCCTGATGTCCACCGCGACGCTGGGCGTGGCAGCACCCGCCGCGGCGCAGCCGGGCTATTATGACGGGGGCTACGAACAGAGCTATGTCCGCTACGATCGCAACGATCGTCGCTACGACAATCGCTACGATCGCTATGATCGCCGCGATTACCGCAACGATCGCCGTTACTATCGCGGCGACCGCCGCAACTATCGCCAGTGCGACAACGGCACCGGCGGTACCGTGATCGGTGCGATCGCCGGCGGCCTTGCCGGTCATGAAATCGCAGGCCGCGGCGACCGCACGGTCGGCACGATCATCGGCGGCGCGGTCGGCGCGCTCGCAGGCCGCGCGATCGACAAGAGCAACGACGGCTGCCGCCGCTAACGGGTGAAGACGGCTGCCCGACGAGGGGCAGGCCCGAACCCCAATAAAGTCCTTTTTCCTTCGCCCCGTCCGGCCTCTGCCGGGCGGGGTTTTTCCTGTCGGGGCCGCGGGGTTGCCATCGCGGTGCGGGAGGCCTAATCTCCGCGCCAAGTGCACGTCCGCGCATCCGCGGGCGCGTGAGACAAAAGACAGGTCACAATAGCCATGCGGCAAATGGCAGCGCCATCAGGGCGATCGCCGCGGCCGGGTTCGAGCACGGGGTCGGCGGCGACAGGACGAAACAAGGCGGCACGCCCCGTCCCGGTCATGCGACCGCACAGCTATGCCGCCATTGACCTCGGCACGAACAATTGTCGGTTGCTGATCGCGCGTCCGCAGGACGGCGAACTGATCGTGATCGACGCTTTTTCGCGAATCGTGCGCCTCGGCGAGGGGCTTCACCACACCGGCCGGATCAGCGAGGCCGCGATGGATCGCACCGTCGCAGCGCTGTCGGTCTGCGCCGACAAGCTTCGCCGCCGCCACGTTACCCTGTCGCGCGCGGTCGCGACCGAAGCGTGCCGCCGCGCCGCCAACGGCGTCGAGCTCGCCGCGCGGGTAAAGCGCGAGACGGGGATCGTGCTCGACATCATCTCGGCCGCAGAAGAGGCGCGACTCGCCGCGCTCGGGTGTCATAATCTGATGGAACCCGGCGAAGGCCCGGCGCTGATCTTCGACATCGGCGGCGGATCGACCGAACTGATGCATGTCGACGTGTCCGACCATGACGTGCAGATCCGCGACTGGATCAGCGTGCCGTGGGGCGTCGTATCGCTGACCGAACATGCGCCGTGCCCCGAGGACAGCCTGGACGCGCGGCAGGCGAGTTACGCGCGGATGCGCGAGGTGACGCGCGAGGCGTTCGCCGCCTTTGCGGGGCGTGCCGAGCGCTTTGCAGGCCAACCGCTCCGCCTGCTCGGCACCAGCGGCACCGTAACGACGCTCGCCAGCGTCTTCCTCGACCTGCCGCGCTACGACCGGCGTGCGGTCGACGGGCTCGTCGTGCCGTCGGACGCGATGCGCGACATCAGCCGGCGCCTCGCTGAGGCGAGCCTCGACGACCGCGCCGAGATCGCGTGCATCGGGCGCGAGCGCGCCGACCTCGTCGTCGCCGGCTGCGCGATCCTCGAAAGCATCATCGATCTGTGGCCCGCGGCGCGCGTCGGCGTCGCCGATCGGGGCATTCGCGAAGGCATCCTGCGCACGCTCGCGATGCAGGGACGCGACGCACCGGTGGTCCGGCGCGAGCACCGCAAATGACGGGGGCCAGGAAGAAGGGCGGCGGCGGAAGCTCCGGCCGCGGCGGCGGCTTGCACGTGCGCGTCAAGACCGCGCGCAAACGCAGCACCTCGTCAACGCGCTGGTTGCAGCGCCAACTCAACGATCCCTATGTCCGCCGTGCGCAGGCCGAAGGCTATCGCTCGCGCGCTGCGTACAAGCTGCTCGAACTCGACGAGAAGTTCGGTTTCCTCAAAAAGGCGCGCGCCGTCGTCGATCTCGGGATCACGCCCGGCGGCTGGTCGCAGGTCGTGCGTCAGGCGAACCCGCGCGCGCGCGTCGCGGGCATCGACCTTCTCCCGTGCGAACCGATCGAGGGCGTCGAAATTCTCGAAATGGACTTCATGGACGACGCCGCGCCCGATGCGCTGATCGACGCGCTCGGCAGCGCGCCCGACCTCGTCATTTCGGACATGGCGGCGAACACCGTCGGTCACCCGCAGACCGACCATCTGCGCACGATCGGCCTTGCCGAAACGGCGGCCGATTTCGCGGTGCAGAACCTGCTTCCGGGCGGCGCTTTCGTCGCCAAGGTGTTCGCGGGAGGCGCCGACCGTGAATTGCTGACCGTCCTCAAGCGCAATTTTACGACCGTGAAGCACGCGAAGCCGCCCGCGAGTCGCAAGGGGTCGCCCGAACTCTATGTGATCGCGCAGGGGTTCAAGGGGCGCGAGACGCTTGCGGAGCCTCGGCAGGATTTGGGGCAGGACTAGGGGCAGGACTGGGGGAGCAGCGCGGTCAGCGCTCGCTCGATCATCTTCCCCGCCGCATCGGCGCCGAAACTTGCCGCGTCGAGCGACAGTTCGAGCCACAGCCCGTCGACCGTCGCGGTGAGCATGATCGCCAGCCAGCCGGCGTCTTCCGCTCCGCACGCGACCAGCAGGTCGCCGAGCCGTTCGCGGTAGCCCGCGTAACTTTCGGCGTGGATCGCCGCCATCCGCGCGTCGCTCCGCGCGAGCGCCCAGAAGGCGGTCCACGCGCCGAGCAGTTCGGGATCGGTCACCGGCGGACGGAAGCTCGCGGTGAGGTAGGCGGTCAGCCGCGCGCGCGGATCGGGGCCGGCCCCTTCGACTGCGCCCGCGAAGATGGCATCCATCCGGTCGCTCGTCGCCTGATACGTCGCCGCGACCAGATCGTCGATTCCGTCGAAATAATGGCGCAGCAGCCCCGGCGACACCCCCGCTCTCGCGCAGATCGCGCGAACATTCGTCCCCGCGAGGCCAGCTTCGGCGAGCACCGCCGCGGTGGCCTCGATCAGGTCCGCCCGGCGGGCATCGGCGCTTTCGCGCGTAAAAGCTTGGCGAGCGGCGGTCATCTTGTTATACGTCTGTACAACAAGGATCGACTCATGGCAACGCTGCGCGACACTTTCGACAACATCGACCCACTCGACGGCTGGTCGCTTCCGGCGTGGACCTATAGCGATCCCGACTTCTACGCCGCCGAAATGGAGCGCATCTTTCGCCCGAGCTGGCAGGTCGTCTGCCACGACAGCGACATCGCGAACCCCGGCGACTGGCACAGCATCGACTATTGCGGCGAAAGCGTGATCGTCGTGCGCGGTACCGACCGCGTCGTCCGCGCCTTCACCAACGTCTGCCGCCATCGCGGCTCGCGCCTCGTCGATGGCGCGGCCGGCTGCGCGAAGAAGCTCGTCTGCCCGTATCACGCCTGGACATACGAGCTCGACGGGCGGCTGACCGGCGTGCCGGACTCTGCGAGCTATCCAACGCTCGACAAGGGCAAGGCGGGACTCGTACCCGTCGGCCTCGAACAATGGCGCGGCTTCTGGTTCGTCCGGCTCGACGATGACGGCGGCCCGTCGGTCGCGTCGATGATGGCGCCCTATGAGGAGATGGTCGACCCGTATCGCTTCGACGAACTCGGCGCATTGGGCCGCGTCACGCTTCGCCCGCGCGAGGTCAACTGGAAGAATGTCGGCGACAATTATTCGGACGGGCTCCACATCCCGGTCGCGCACCCCGGCCTGACGCGCCTGTTCGGGAAAAGCTATGGCGTCGAGGCCGAAGAGCGCGTCGATCGCATGTGGGGCGACCTGATCGACCGGCCGTCGGTGAACTGGTCCGAACGCATGTACCAGCGCCTGCTGCCCCCGGTGCCGCACTTGCCCGAAGACCGCCAGCGCCACTGGCTCTATTTCAAGCTCTGGCCCAACGTCGCCTTCGACATCTATCCCGATCAGGTCGATTTCATGCAGTGGCTGCCGACCGGGCCGACGACCTGCCTGATTCGCGAAATCAGCTACGTCCTCCCCGATGAGCGCCGCGAGATGAGGGCTGCGCGCTATCTCAACTGGCGCATCAACCGGCAGGTGAATGCCGAGGACACCGAACTGATCACGCGCGTCCAGATGGGCATGCGGTCGAAGAGCTTCTCGATGGGTCCGCTCAGCGACAAGGAAGTGTGCCTCAAGCATTTCTGCTCGCGAATGCGCGACATCATCCCCGAAGCGCGGCAGCAGCATGCCCCGCCGCCGGGGTGGAGCAAGGCATGACAATAATTTTCCCGTTCGCGTCGAGCGAAGTCGAGATGCCCATCGGGAGTGCAATGTCTCACGGTGTCTCGACTTCGCTCGACACGAACGGAGATTGTCATGGCTGATCTACCCGTCATCATCGTCGGCGGCGGTCCCGCGGGTATGGTCGCGGGGCTGCTGTTCGCGCGCGCGGGCGTGCCCGTCACCATCCTCGAAAAGCACGCCGACTTCCTCCGCGATTTCCGCGGCGACACGGTGCACCCCTCGACGCTCGAACTGTTCAACGAGATCGGGCTGCTCGAAGAGCTGCTGAAGGAACCGCACGCCGCGATCGATACGATGACGCTCAATTAGATGGGCGAACAGTTCACCATCGCAACGATGAAGCATCTGCCCGTCGCCGCGCGCTTCGTCGCGATGATGCCGCAATGGGACCTGCTCGATTTCATCGCCGGGCAGGGCAAGCGCTACCCGACCTTCGACCTGCGCAAGTCGACCGAGGCGACGGGGCTGACCTATGACGGTGCGGGCCGCGTCAGCGGTGTGATGCTCGCGAGCGGCGCGGCTTTGCGCGCGCGGCTCGTGATCGCCGCCGACGGCCGTCGTTCGGTGCTGCGCGATGCTGCCGCGCTGCCGCTCGAAGACCTGGGCGCGCCGATGGACGTGCTCTGGTTCCGCATCCCCGTTCCGGCGGGCATGGACATGTCCGAAGTCGCACTCGGGACGATCGACAAGGGCGGAATGGTCGTCGCGATCCCGCGCGGCGATTATTGGCAATGCGCGCAGATCATCGAAAAGGGCGGCTTCGCTCCGATCGAGGCACGCGGCATTGCGGCGTTTCGCGACAAGATCGTCGAAATCGCTCCCGGCCTCGCCGCGGGGATCGATGCGATCCGGAGCTTCGACGATGTGAAGCTGCTCTCGGTCGCGCTCGACCGGCTGACGCGCTGGTCGCGTCCCGGCCTGCTCGCGATCGGCGATGCCGCGCACGCGATGTCGCCCGTCGGCGGCGTTGGTATCAACCTTGCGGTGCAGGACGCGGTGGCTGCGGCGAACATTCTCGCCGCCCCGCTCGCCGCCGGCGCCGATCCCAATCCGCTGCTCGCGCATGTGCAGGAGCGTCGATGGACACCGACGACGCGCATGCAGGCGATCCAGCGCTTCGCGCACCAGCGCGTCATCGAACCGATGCTCCGCGGCGAGATTACGCGCGTGCCCTTCGCGGTGCGCCTGCTCGACGCCATCCCGCTGCTTCGTCGCATTCCAGGCCGTGTCCTCGGCCTCGGTTTCGGCCGCCAGCATGTCCAGTCCCCGCTTGCGAAAGAGTTTTCATGACCAAAGCCTATGACGCCCTGATTATCGGCGCCGGCCACAACGGCCTCGTCTGCGCCTTCTATCTCGCCAAGGCGGGGCTGAAGGTCCGCATTCTCGAGGCCCGCGACGTCGTCGGCGGCGCCGCGGTGACCGAAGAATTCGCGCCCGGCTTCCGCAATTCGGTCGCAAGCTACACGGTCAGCCTGCTCCAGCCGAAGGTGATCGCCGACATGAAGCTCGCCGATCATGGCTATCGCGTCATCGAACGGCCGATCAGCAATTTCCTCCCGCAGGAGGATGGCGGCTATCTGAAACTCGGCGGCGGTCTCGAGCGCACACAGGCCGAATTCCGCAAATTCTCGAACCGCGACGCCGAAGCGCTTCCGGCCTATTATGACGCGCTCGAAAATGTCGCCGAGCTGCTCCGCGACCTCGCGCTCCGCGTCCCGCCGAACGTCGGCGAGGGGCTGCGCACACTGCTCGACGGCGCGCGGCAGGGTCGGCGCTTCGCGACGCTCAGCCTCGAACAACAGCGCGACGTGCTCGACCTCTTCACCAAGTCGGCGCGCACGATGCTCGACAGCTGGTTCGAGAGCGAAGCGGTCAAGGCCGCCTTCGGCTTCGACGCCGTCGTCGGAAACTACGCGAGCCCCGATACCCCGGGCAGCGCCTACGTCCTCCTCCACCACGTCTTCGGTGAGGTGAACGGCAAAAAGGGCGCATGGGGCCACAGCGTCGGCGGGATGGGCAAGATCACCGAGATCATGGCCAAGGTCTGCCGCGACATGGGCGTCGAGATCAGCCTCGAAAGCCCCGTCGCGAAAGTTCTCGTCGATGGGGGCAAGGCGGTCGGGGTCAAGCTCGTCGGCGGCGAGGAAATCGCGGCGGCGCGCGTGATCGCCAACGTCGGGCCGAAGCTGCTCTATGAGCGGATGATGGACGCGAGCGACCTGCCCGCGGGCTACGAACGCCGGATCAAAGGTTTCAAGGCGGGAAGCGGGACTTTCCGCATGAATGTGGCGCTTTCGGAGCTCCCCAAATTCACCTGCCTCCCCGAACCCGGCGAGCATCACCAGTCGGGGATCATCCTCGCGCCGACGCTCGACTATATGGACCGCGCCTTCCTCGACGCGAAGCAGCATGGCTGGTCGAAGGCACCGATCGTCGAGATGCTGATCCCCTCGACCGTCGACGACAGCCTCGCGCCCGCAGGTTGCCATGTCGCCAGCCTCTTCTGCCAGCAATTCGCCCCCGAACTTCCGGACGGCCGCGACTGGGACGATGAGGAGGAAGCCGCCGCCGATTGCATCCTCGACACCGTCGAAAAGCACGCCCCCGGCTTTCGCGCGAGCATCGTCGGGCAGACGCGCCTGTCGCCCAAGGGTCTCGAACGCAAGTTCGGGCTTGTCGGCGGCGACATCATGCACGGCAATATGAGCCTCGACCAGCTCTGGGCCGCGCGACCGGTGCTCGGCAACGGCGGGTATCGCGGCGCGGTGAAAGGCCTCTACATCTGCGGCGCTGGGACGCACCCCGGCGGCGGCGTCACCGGCGCGCCGGGGCATAATGCCGCGCAAGTAATCTTACGCGACCGAGGCCTATTTGCACCCAAGTGGCGTTAGGGCCGGCGCTGACCCGAAACCGATCGCTTGCGGCATCGCCGGGCGCGCTGCCCGTTCCTGCCGCAGCCGTTCGATCAGCGCCGCATCGTCCTGCGCCTCGAGGAAGCGCAGCTGACGCGCAACGACCGCAAAGTCGCCGAGCGTCAGCCCGCCGAGCCGGTCGAGCAGGACGGGTGCCGGCCGCCCGAAGAAGTGCGCGAACGCCCGTCGCGCCCGCGCCTCGTCGAGCGTGCGCATCTCGACCTTGAAGACGAAGCGCCGCGCCGATGCGGGGTCGAGCCTCGCTGCATGGTTGGTCGCCGCGGCGAAGGGCAGGGGGTGCTCCTCCATCCAGGTCAGCAGTTCGTTGACCTGACTGACCTCCCAGCTTCGCGTCGCGCCCTGGCGATCGGCGAGCAGCGAATCGACCTCATCGAAAAAGAGCATCGCCCCCTGTTGCCGGGCATCGGCGAACGCCCGCGCGATCGCCTTTTCGGTTTCGCCGATCCATTTCGACATCAGATCCGACGCGCGCTTGACTTGCAGCGGCCTCCCGAGCCGCTGCGCCAGCGCCTGCACCGCCTCGGTCTTGCCGGTGCCGGGCGGCCCGGTGAGCAGCAGCGAGAAATCGACGGGGCTGCCCTCGCGCGCCAGCCTTGCGAACAGCGCGGGCAGGTCGGCGTCGGCGGCGAGCAGCGTCTCGTCAAACGTGCGCGGCGCACGCGGCTCGAAAGCCTCGCCACGCATCGCACCGAGGATCGAACCGGCAAAGCGGTTGGCGCTGCTCGCATCGCCCGCAAGCGCGGCCGCGCGCGCCGCGACGCGGAACAGCGATGCGGTTTCCGGCGCACGCGCGGCGAGGGCCGCGAGCGCGGGATCGACTGCGACCTGTTCCTCGCTGCTCACCCGGCCCAGCATCGCCGGGCTGTGTGCGATGCCCGGAAAATCCATCCTGATCGACAGGCTGAAGCGCCGCAGGATCGCGGGATCGACGTCGGCGATAGAGTTCGATGTCCAGACAACAGGGACGACATTGTCCTCGAGCAGCCGGTTGACGAACAGCTTGGACCCCGCGCGCTGGCGCACGCGGCCGTCGCTTTCGATCCGCGTTTCGCCGAGCAGATCCTCCATCTCGTCGAACAGCAGCAGCGCGCGCCGGCGCTTTTCGAGCGTGCGCAGCGCCAGCCGCAGCGCGGCGACGCGGTCGAAACGGCTCGGCTCGTCGCCGTCGCTGTCGGCTTCGCCGACCGCATGCAGCGGTTCGCCGAGCGCCGCGGCGAGCGTGCGCGCAAGCTCGGTCTTTCCGGTTCCGGGCGGCCCGTGGATCAGGATGTTGATTCCGCGGGCACCGCCGTCCAGCGCGCCGCGCAACAGCGCGATCGCCAGATCGGCCTCGCGCCGCTGCGCGGGGAAGTCCGCGAGCGTATGGCGTGCGGTCTGCCGACGGCCGAGCAGGCCATCGATCAGGCTTTCGTGCTGGCCGGCGCGCGCGTCCAGCAGCCGCTCGAAAGCCCAGCAAAGGCCGAATTCGACCTTGCCTTCCTTGTTCGTCCAGCGTGCCACGAGATCGAGCCGTACGACTTCGGCCGTGCGGATCATATGCGGCGCGAGTCCCGTGAGGGTTCCAACCAGCGCCTCCATATCGAGCGCCTCCGCCTCGACGAGCTTGGCGAGGCTGCGCGTCAGCGGCCCGCGCTCCATCGCGGTGGTGAGCAGCAACAGCGTACGCTCTTCGGCGGCGAGGTCGAGTGCATCGGCCAGCCGGTGCGCCTTTGCGAGGCTTTCGTCGTCGACTGCGCCCTCGGGTGCCGCCCCCGGACCCGCGAGCAGCATGGCGCGATCGATCACTTTCTCGGTCAGCCCGAACTTGCTTGCGCGCGTGCGAGCCCAGCCGAGCAGCGCGCGCCCGGCCTTGCTTCTGCCCGGATGGTCGAGGGCAATGGTGCGCGCGAGGGCGCGCGCCCAGTGGCTGTCGTTCAACATGAATCTACCTGCGGCCGACGCGCAGACGCACTGCGCCCGTCGGCTAAATGCTGTGGGGGTGGATTTGAAATCGCGGCGCCGCCAGCAGGCGCACCGCGTCAGGGAAAACGCGCTACGACAGCGGGCGGAAGCCGCGGGATTTCAAATCCCGGTAAGATTGGCGTTCCGACACTTTACGTCTCCAAGCTGCCCGAATCCGGGCGGGTGGACGCGGCCGATAGGCGATTCCGTGCAATTTCGCAAGACGTCAGGCGGCGGCCGCGATCCTCTGGCGCATCAGGAGGTAGATTGGCAGACCGGCTGCGGTCATCAACAGGCTCCACAGGCTCGCTTCGAGGCCTGCGCCATAAAAGGCCCAGCAGCTATAGACGAGACCGATGATCGACGCGGCGGCAAAGCCTGCCGAGACCTTGATCGTGCCCTGCCGTTCGAGGACCAGCGCCGACGCCGCGCCGACGATATAGAGAATGATCGCGGTCGAGGTCGTCACCTTGACCATGAAGGCGAACAGATCGGCGAGCCCGCGCGAATAATTGGCGTAAACGATCACGCTCGCGAGCCCGCTCGATACGAGCTGGGTGATCCACGGCGAGGCGAATTTATTGTCGCGGGCGAAGGCCGCGGGAAGCAGGCGGCGATGCGCAAGGTCGCGCGGGATGTCGCCCTGCAACAGCACGAAGCCGTTGAGCGCGCCGAGCGCGGCAATCGCCGCGAAGAGCGCGACGATGTCGCCGGCGGCCGGGCTGACGAGGCGCCCGAAGAAGGTCGCATAGGCAGCGTTCGACTGGTGCAGCACGTCGAGGGGCACCATCAGCGTCACCGTCGTACACGACAGCAGATAGAGCAGCCCGACTGCCGCTGCGGCGATCACCGTCGCGCGCGGGATGGTGCGTTCGGGGTCTTTGACGCGGTCGCTGACGACGCACGCACTTTCGAAGCCGAGCAGCGCGAACAGCGTCAGCGTCGCCGCCGTGCTGACGCCCGACAGGCTGACCGGCTCGGTTCCCGCCATCGTCGGCGGTGGAGCCGCACCGGTTCCGAGCGCCCAGACGCCGACGAGGACCGCGCCGATCACCGGGATCAGTTTGAGCCCGAGCGTCAGAAGCTGCGCACCGCCCGCACGCCGGACGCCGAACAGGTTGACGAGGGTGAAGAACCAGATGCAGCCGATCGCGATCCATGCGGGCAGCGCGCCCGCGTCGGCGAGCCAAGGCATCAGGATCGACATATTGCTGATCGCCGCGACCGCGAGCGTCGCGACCACGGTCCAGCAGCTGATCCAATAACTCCATGCGACGATGAAGCCGGTCCCGGGACCGAAAGCCGCGGCGCCATAGGTGAAGGCCGCACATCCTTCGGGCAGCCGCTTCGCGAGCCGTGCGAACACGACCGCAAGGCACAGCGTCCCCGCGATCGACACCAGCCAGCCGATGATCGCGTTCCAGCCGAGCGGCGCGAGATCGCGCGGCAGCAGGAAGACCCCCGACCCGATCATGTTGCCCATGCCCAGTGCGATGCACATCAAAAGGCCGAGCTTTTGGCCCGGCCTTTCGTTGTTGGTCATGTCATCGGACACCCGGTTAGAACTTGGCGCCCAGACGCGCCCCGATCGTCTGGGGCTGGCTCACCAGTATCTGTACCCGGTCGTTGCACTGGCCGCAGTTCGAGAAACGCGACAGCTGGGCGCGTTCGTCGAAGGCGTTTTGCAGGAACAGTTCGAAACTATAGTTCGACCAGTCGAACCCGAGTGCGAAGTCGACCGTCGTCGACCCCTTGATCTGCCCCAGGGCAGTCGCCGTATCGACGCGAATATCCGCGCTGGCCGAACTGCGATGCGCGACCACCGATTGCAGATGGAACTCGCCCGGCCCGATCGGGAAGGCATAGCGCACCGTCGCATTGCCGTTGAACTTCGGCGTTACCGGCAATCGCGTACCCTTCGGCGCGGCGATCGAATTGTCCGGATCGGCGGTACATTGATAGGTCGGGTCGTCGATTGCGCAGAGATTATTCTTGGTCTTGGCATCGGTATAGGAGGCGGCTGCCGAAATCGTCAGCCCGTCAGTCGGGCGGATGTTGACGTCGGCCTCGATCCCCTTGATCCGGGCATTCGGGCCGTTGTGGATTTCGGTGAAGCTGTTGAGGCCGAGGAACGAGAACTGGAAGCGCTTCCAGTCCTGCAGATAAACCGCAGCGTTCAGACGGACCATCCCGCCCGCGAGCGTGGTCTTGATCCCAAGCTCGTAGTTGGTGAGGAAGTCGGCGTCATAAGGCGCGATCGTCGCGCGTCGATTGATCCCGCCGGGGCGGAAACCGCGCGACCAGGTCGCATAGGTCATGATGTCGTCGCTGGGTTTCCACGTCAGGTTCAAACGGTGGGTAAAGCCCGAATCCTTGGTTCGCTTGGGAACCAGATTGCCACCGACGAAATCGGCGAGGTTGGTACAGGGGCCACCCTCGACCGCGGCCGGCAACAACGTGCCGCCCGGATTGTCGCGCAGGATGGCGCCCGTCGTCGTGTAGCAGCCGGCGACGCCGGTCCGCGAGCTGCCCGCGCCGTTGAAGGGCGGACCCGCGGGATTGCGGCCGAAGCCGAAGAAGCCGATCAGGCTGTTGTCATATTTATAATAGCGGCCGCCCCCGGTCAGCGTGACGGTCGGGGTGATGTCGAAGCTCGCTTCGCCGAAGGCCGCATAATCCTTGTCGACACGCTTCTGCTCGGTCAGCCACAACGTACCCGGCAGCCCGTTGACCGACAGCGCGCCCGCAAGGCCGGGGACGCGGTAGTCCTGATGGATTTCGTTGCTCTGGCGCTGGAAGAAGAGGCCCGCGACGACGCGAAAGCGTTCGTCCTGCGGCGACGAGATGCGCAGTTCCTGGCTCAATTTGCGGAAATGATCGGTGCCGATGATGAACTGGCGTGGATCGATGTCGTTCCCGGCATTGTCCTCGAGATAGAAATAGCCCGCAAGGCCGCCGTAATCGGCATAGAGCGCATCATAGGCTTCGGCATAATCGGTATAATCGTTGATCTGGTATGTCTTGCGGTCGAGATAGGCGCCGGCATAGGTCAGGTCGAAATTGCCCAGCTTGCCCTCGATCGTCAGCGCCGCCTGGATGAACTTGTCGCTGCGCATGTCGGGGTAGAAGCGCTGGACCTGCAGATCGCCGACGCGCGGATCCATCGCGAATGTGCCGTTGCTCTTCTGTTTCTGATAGAGGACGGTGGGCGTAACCGTCCAATTGTCGTCCAGATCGACCTTCAGCGCAGCGCGCCCGCCATAGATTTCGGCATCGTTGAAATTCTTCTCGACGAAGGCGTCATTATCGACGGTGATGCCGCCGGGGGTCGGCAGGAACGACCGCGTGCCGGGGACATTGTCGATATAGCCCGCGTCTTTCTGATACCATCCGACGAAACGGACGGCCGCCATCTCGCTGATCGGCGCGTTGATCATGCCTTCCAGCCGGCCGCCCATGCCGCCATGCTTGACGCTGTTCAACTCGCCGTCGATGCGGCCCTCGAAACCGCTCGTGTCGGGCTTGTTGGTGATGATGCGGATCGTGCCCGCTTGCGACGAAGCGCCATAGAGCGTGCCCTGCGGCCCGGCGAGCGATTCGATGCGCGCGATGTCATAGACGTGGACGTCGAGCGTGCCGCCGATCGTCGTGACCGGCTGTTCGTCCAGATAGACGCCGACGCTGGGCAGCGAGCCCGAATGATTGCCGTCGCCGCCGCTCGCAACGCCGCGCATATAGACGGTGGTGACGCCGGGCTGGCTCGACTGGAACGAAACGCTGGGCAGCAGCTTCGAGAAATCCTGGAAGTTCGCGACATTCAGCTGGTCGAGCTTGCGGGTTCCGAGCGCCTGGATGCTGATCGGAACATCCTGCAGATTTTCTTCGCGCTTTTGCGCGGTAACGACGATTTCATCGTCGTTGCTGCTGTTCGCGGCCTCTTGGGCCAGCGCGGCCCCCGAGGGCAGCATCGTCGAGGAGAGCGAGGCAAGAAGAAGCGCTCGGCGTGAAAATCGGACCCGCATGAAGACCCCCTTATTCATGTGTCGCCGTCGGCGCGGCGCTCCGACCAAGGTGTGGCACGTTTCAGGCCATCGTCAATCGGGACCCATGCAATCCGCTATTGCCCCGCCGAAATTTCACGGGGACTATGACAAAATTGCAACATTCGGCTCAGTTATGTGCCGGATATTGCGTCAAAGCGGGGCCTAGGGCTTCTACGAGGGGGTGAAGCCAGTTTTCCATCGGCCGCCACTGGCCGACCCCGTCACGGTTGATGGGGCGGCGAACCTGCTCGGAACTCGCCGTGCGCACGGCGCGGTCGTTGGTATGGAAATCGAGGCATTCCCGCTCGAACGGCAGGCCGAGATACGCCAGCATCGCCCGGACTTCGCTTTCCAGATCATCGATCACGCGTTCGTGGAAGACGCGGTGGACATGGCCCGGCAGGATCGCGTCGAAATGGTCCATCAGATCGACATAATCGGCGTAATAGCGCCCCATGTCCGACAGGCTGTAGCTGAACGCTTGTCCGCGCGCGAAATGCTGTTTGAAGTTCGAAAAACAGCAATCCATCGGGTGACGCCGCGCGTCGATGATCTTCGCGTTGGGCAGGATCAGCCGGATGAAGCCCGTGTGCAGCCAGTTGTTCGGCAGCTTGTCGATATAGAAGGGCTTTCCGCTTTTGCGCTGCACCTCGGTATCACGCAGATATTGCTCGCCAAGGGCGCGGGCATCGGCGGCCGACAGTTTGGCGATGCCGTTCATGTTCCGAGCCTTCGAATAGAGCTTCGGAATGTCGGGCAGTTCCATCGTGCCCTCGACCATGGAATGGCTCGACAGGATTTGTTCGATCAGTGTCGATCCCGCACGCGGCATGCCCACGATGAAGATCGGGTCGGCGGCAGCCGCGCCATGGTTCGGCCGCGCCAAAAAAAACTCCGGCGTATAAAGGGATTTGGCGTGGTCGACCGCCAGCCGGGTCTGGTCGGCATCGTAGTCGAGCAGCGCCTTTCGCAGCGCGTTGCCGCGATCATAATGCTCGAACGAGATTTCGGCCTGCTGCCGGTCTTCATAGGCCTTGCCGAGTGCAAAATGGAGGTGAAAGCGGTCTTCGGGCGCGAGGCCGTCCCGGTCGAGAGCTGCTTCCATCTCCAACAGGTCTTCATCGCCGAATTTCAGCGTCTTGAGGTTGGCAAGGCTCCACCAGACCTCGCCGAGCGCCGAATTCAGCGCCAGCGCACGGCGATAGGCTGTGACGGCATCGGCCTGCCGCCCCACCGTCTTGAGCATATGGCCATAGGACATCCAGATCTTCGGCTGACGGTCGATGCTCTGGAGCACCTGCTCATATAGTTCGAGCGCCTCGTCGAATTCGCCGACGCGGCCCAGCGCCGCGGCTTTCAGATTGGCGGTTCTCGGATTGTCGGGATCGACCTGTTGCAGCTTTTCGAGCTCCGCCAACGCTTCGGCCGAGCGTCCCTGACGGTGCAGCACCGTCGCGAGATTCGATCGCGCCGCCAAGAAGTCGGGGGCGAGCTCGAGCGCGCGGCGCAGCAGCGCTTCGGCGTCGCGATAGCGTTCGATCCGTGCCGCAAGTTCGGCAAGCATGCGGATCGCCGCGACGTCGAACGGCGCGCGCTTCAGATGCGCTTTGAGGACGGGCTCGGCGTCGTGGAGCCGCCCTTCGAACAGCGCGAGCGCCGCGGCCATCAACTCGGGATTGCGGATCCCCCGTTCGACTGATGCCTGCGCGTGATCCGAGGTCATGTTCAGCTCTTCTTGCGTGCCTTGGCAATCGCCTGACGCAGCGCATCATAGCCGACCTGCCCTTGGAACAGCTGGTCGCCGACGATCCAGGTCGGCGTCGCGTTGAGCTGAAGCTGGGTCGCAAGCGCCAGATTCGCATCGATCTCTCGCTGGAACAGCGCTTCGTTCGCGGTCGCATCGGCGCTGCCGTCGGTTACGACCCCCGCGCGTTCGGCGGCCGCGGCAATCGCCGACGGGTCGAGCGAAGACGCGGCGAACATCGCGTGATGGAACGCGTCATACTTGCCCTGCCGCGCGGCGGCGAGCGCCATGATCGCCGCGTCGCGGCTCTGCGGCGCGATGATCGGAAGTTCGCGGAATACGACCTTCAGGCGCTTGTCCTCGCGGATCAGCCGGTCGACGTCGGGCACGCTTGCGCGGCAGAAACCGCAGGCATAATCCGTGAAGACGACGAGCGTGACGTCGCCATCGGCATTCCCCGCCCAGGCGCCCGCATAGGGTTTTTCCAGCGCGGGACGCACCGCATCGACGGCTTTCGCCATCTCCTTGCTGCGCTGCGCTTCAAAGGCCTCGGGGATAATTTCGGGATGCGCGCGAATATAGTCGGCGACGATCGTCTCGACGTCGCCTTTGCTCATGCCACCGCCCAAGCGCGTGCCCATCCAGAAGACCGCGCCAAGCAGCATCACCCCTCCGAGCGCGATCGCCCAGAGCGGTGCCGGCAGGGCGGAATTGGCCTTCGCCGCGCGCTGCGCGGGCTGAGCGCGCAGCGGCATGCGATCGTCATCGGCCGGACCTGCGATCGAGGGAGGCGGGGGCGCGGCCGCCGCCTTGGCCTTTGCGGGTTTCGGCACGGTCGGCGGAGCGGTCGCGGGCGCGGCGTCGCCAGCAAACAGCGGCAGATCGGGCGTGGCCGTCACGGCGGGCTCGGCCGCGCGTGCTTCGGCCGCTTCGCGCGCGAGCAATTGTTCGAGGCCCGAGGGCGGCGGCGTCAATTCCTCGCGCGGCATGGGACGCAGCTTGACCGCCGCTTCGCCGATGCCGTCCTTGCCCGCCTTCGCGACCTGGCCGATACCGGCCTTGGTCTTGTCGGCGACTTCGCCGAGACCACGGCCGGCCTCGCTCGACAGTTTGCGGGCTTTGTCGGCGAGGGCTAGTTTTTCCCATGCATCGCCGCTCGCTTTCGCGGCCGCGCGGCTGGCGTTCGCCGATCCCTTGCCGGCTGCGCGCGCCGCGCGCGCGGTGAGGGCGCCTGCTTTTGCGGCGAGTTCGCGCGACCGGCGCGGAATTTCCATCGCCTCTACGCGCGCCGGTATGTCGGCGCGTTCGCCGACGTCGATCGTCCAGTCGGCGAACGCTTCGGCGCCGTCGCGGATACGGTCCCACAGGTTCGCGGCACCAGCCTTGATCGCCTCCGGTTTGACCAGCGGCGCGCGGGGACTTTCGGCGGCCTTGTAGCGCGCCAAATCGATGCCGACCGGCGGCTCGTCCTTCGGCTTCGCCAGACCTTCCGCGCGCGGCGGTTCGCCCGCGGGCGTCGACGCCGGGTTGCGCAGCCACGGCTGATAGTAATCGTCGTTCTTCTCAGTCACTTGTTGCCCTTGTGCATCACCTGCGCGATGCGCCCCCGCTTGTCCTTTGCACGATGCTATCGCCGTTTGCGCTCGCGTTCCACCTCGGCGCGAGCAACCAGCGCAATATCCTGTGCACGAATCCAGTCGGGCGACCCTTGGGGCAGTCCCTGCATCGCCGTTTCGGCATTACGCAGGGCGAGCCCCGGCTGTCCACCCTCCAGACTGTAGCGTTCGGCCGAAGCGAGTGCGGCACGGGGCTGATCGCCCTTGTTCGCATAGACGATTCCGAGCTGATACCAGGCGAACGGATTCTGGTTGTCGAGCGCGACGGCGGTCTTCAACACCTTTTCGGCTTCGGCGAAATTGGCGGGATCTTCGGTCGCTATCAGCGCATGGCCGAGCGTCGCGCTGATCAACGGCTGCGAGCGCGAGTTGGCGACGGCTTCGCGAAGCGGCGGGATCGCGTCCTTCGGTCGTCCCGATTCGAGCAGAACCTGGCCTTCGAGCTCGAGGAAATAGGGATCATGCGGATTGGTCTTGAGCAATCCCTCGACCTCGCCCAGCGCCTTGTCGGGGTACGCGCTCTTGTGCCAGGCATAGGCGCGGGCGTAGCGCGCGGGAACGCTGGTGTTGCTTTCGGGATATTTGCGCAGCGTGCGTTCGGGGTCGGCGATATAGCCCGACAGTTTCGCCTTGATCCGCTGAAACCTCGCCTCGATCGCCGGGTCAGCGGGCTTGCCCCACGCCGGATCGACGACATAGACCTCGCGCAGCGTCTGGATACGATCGCCCGACATCGGGTGGGTGCGGCCATAGGCCTGATCGTCGTCCTGCGCGACGCCATAGCGGAATTCGAGGTTCTGAAGCTTTTTGAAAAAGGCAAGGCTTCCGCGGCCGCTGATCCCCGCCTTCGACAGATATTGCGCTCCCGCAGCGTCCGCGGTCGATTCCTGGACGCGGCTGAAGGCCAGATATTTTCCGAGCGCGGCCTGCTGCCCCGCCATCAGGATACCCATGCCCGCGTCGCCCCCGCCCGCGGCGATCGCCGCGGCGCCGAGCAACAGGCTGAGCAATGAAATGCCCGTCGCCGCCTTCACGCCCTCGCTTGCCCGGATCGCATGGCCGCCCATGACATGGCCGAGTTCGTGCGCGAGCACGCCCTGTACCTCTTCGGCGCTGTCGGCGGCTTCGATCAGCCCGCTGAAGACATAGATGTCCTGGCTGCCCGCGACGAAGGCGTTGATGCTGCGGTCGCCGAGCAAGTGTACGCGCACCTGTCCCGGTTGGAGCCCCGCCGCGACGAGCAGCGGATCCATCATGTCCTGGAACAGCGCCTCGGTCTCGGCATCGCGCAGGATCGACTGCGCCATCGCCGGACGCGCCATCACGGCGATCATCGCCAGCAAGGTCAGGATGATCCGCAGGAAGCCGCGCATGCTCTGCGCGCTCGGCACCGGCGCCCGGAGCGTGTGTCGCGGCGGGAAAAGTCTCATCGCCGCCTGTCTTGCGCCGCGCGCCTGAACCTCGAGTGAAGCCATAGGGGCTTATTGGGGTTCGTTGCGCGCGGACGCAAGGTCAGCATATCGCTTCTGCGACCAGTGGCGGAAGATCAGTTGCCGAACGTGCGCTGCCACCAGCCGCGGCGCGGTTCGCCGTCGGCCGGCTCGCCCTCGTCGCCCTCGGCCGCGACCACTTCTGCCGTACCCGCAGTCGCGGGCTCCGCGCTTGCCTCGGCGGCGACGGCCTTCTTTGCACGGCTTGCCCGCTTCTTGGGTGCGGGCTTCGCTTCGGGCTCGGCTTCGGCGGCAGGAGCCTCGGCGACGGGCGCCTCGACCGCTTCGGCGGCTTCGGTTTCGGCGGCCACCGCAGCTTTGGTCTTGCGCGGGGCGCGCTTGCGCTTCGGCTTTTCCTCGGCGACGGGTTCCTCTTCGGCGGCCGGCTCGGGCGCGGCTTCGACGGGCGCAGCCTCTTCGGCCGCTGTTTCGGCCTCGGCGTCGTCGGTCTTCTTGCGGCCGCGTCCGCCGCGGCGGCGCTTCGGCTTGGCTTCGGCGTCCGCCTCGACCTCTACCGGCGCGGCCTCTTCGGCAGGCGCGTCGTCGTCGGAGGCGTCGTCGTCGCCTTCGGCGGCTGCTTCACCCTCAGCGCCTTCGCCACCTTCTTCGTCGCGGCGACCGCGACGGCCACGGCGGCGGCGGCGGCGGCGCTTGCGACCTTCGCCGTCACCTTCACCGTCTGCACGCTCCTGCCGTTCGCGGCGAGCGGGGCGCTCTTCGGCCTCGTCCTCTTCCTCGATCTCTTCTTCGTCCTCGTCGACGATATCGTCATCGTCATCGTCCTCGATCGGAGCGATGGGCGCGAAGCTGCGGCGCTGGGTCGGGGGCGGCCCGCCGACCTCGATGGCCATGCGCGCGCCCTCGGTCTCGCCGTCGGGCAGGATTTCGACGCTGACGCCGTAGAGTTCCTCGATCTCGCGCAGCTCGCGGCGCTTTTCGTTGAGGAGGTAGAAAGTCGCTTCCTGGCTGGCGCGCAGGATGATCTTGCTGCCGCGGCCGCGGGCCGCTTCCTCTTCGATCAGGCGCAGCGCGCTGAGGCCCGCCGAGCTGGCGGTGCGGACGAGGCCGGTGCCTTCGCAATGCGGGCACGGACGCGTCGAGGCTTCGAGCACGCCGGTGCGCAGGCGCTGGCGGCTCATCTCCATCAGGCCGAAGCCCGAGATGCGGCCGACCTGGATGCGCGCGCGGTCGTTCTTCAGCGCGTCCTTCATCGCACGTTCGACCTTCCGGACGTTCGAGCCATGATCCATGTCGATGAAGTCGATCACGACGAGGCCCGCCATGTCGCGCAGGCGGAGCTGGCGGGCGATTTCGTGCGCGGCTTCGAGGTTGGTGCTGAGCGCGGTCTGTTCGATGTTATGCTCGCGCGTCGAGCGGCCCGAGTTGATGTCGATCGACACCAGCGCCTCGGTCGGGTTGATCACCAGATAACCGCCCGATTTCAGCTGGACGACGGGGTTCAGCATCCCCGCGAGCTGATCCTCGACGCCGTAGCGCTGATAGAGCGAGACGGGGTCGGCATATTGCTTCACGCGCCGCGCGTGGCTGGGCATCAGCAGCTTCATGAACTGCTTCGCGGCCTTGTAGCCCTCGTCGCCCTCGACGAGCACTTCCTCGATATCCTTGTGATAGATGTCGCGGATCGCGCGCTTGACGAGGTCGCTGTCCGAATGGATCAGCGCCGGCGCGCTCGACCCCAACGTCTTTTCGCGAATCTCGTCCCACAGGCGCGCGAGATAGTCGAAGTCGCGCTTGATCTCGACCTTGGTGCGGCTCATGCCCGCGGTGCGGACGATGCAACCCATCGTCGGCGGCAGGTTGAGCTCGTCGATCATCGCCTTCAGCTTGCGGCGATCGGCGCCGTTCGAAATCTTGCGGCTGATCCCGCCGCCGTGCATCGTGTTCGGCATCAGCACGCAATAGCGGCCGGCGAGCGACAGATAGGTGGTGAGCGCGGCGCCCTTGTTGCCGCGTTCTTCCTTGACGACCTGCACCAGCATCACCTGACGGCGGCGGATGACGTCCTGGATCTTGTAGCGGCGGCGCAGCGACATGCGGCTTTCGGCGCCTTCGTCATCGTCGCCATTGCGGCGTCCGCGGCCGCCCTTGCGTCCGCCCCGCGCGCCCTTGCCGCGGCCGCGACGACGATCACCGCGTCCGTCCTTGGCTTCCTCACCGCCCTCTTCGGCGTCGCCGTCGCCATTGTCGTCGGCGTCGTCATGGTCGTCGCCCGCGTCTTCGTCGCCGTCTTCACCCACGGTTTCGGGCGCCGGCGGGGCGTCGCCATTCTCGTCGTCGTGATATTCGACGTCGGCGACATCGCCCTCGAGCTCGTCGAGGTCGTCTTCGGCGCGTTGTGCTGCAGCGGCGGCATGCTCAGCCTCTTCGCGGAGCAGCGCGTCGCGGTCTTCCTTCGGAATCTGGTAATAGTCGGGGTGGATTTCGCTGAAGGCCAGGAAGCCGTGGCGATTGCCGCCATATTCGACGAACGCCGCCTGCAAGGACGGTTCGACGCGGGTAACCTTGGCCAGATAGATGTTGCCTTTGAGCTGCTTGTGCTCGGCAGACTCGAAATCAAACTCCTCGATGCGGTTTCCCTTGGTGACGGCGACCCGGGTCTCTTCCCGGTGCCGCGCGTCGATCAACATGCGCGTGGTCATTAGTATCACTCCAGGCGCGCCGCGGCGCGCCAAACAAGAAGGCCGCGCCCGTCCGGAGAGGATGGCTGCGGTCGATAGGGTTCAAAGAAAAAATATCGTTATTGCCGCGAGTGGCCCGCGTCCGGTCGGGGACGCACATGCGGTCTTCCGCCGCGACAAGCGCAGGAACATGGGCGCCTGCGTCGCGATCGAAAGAGGGCATGGCAAGCCTCATGCGGCATCAACCTGGTTCAGGGTGACGGGAAAGGCTGGGCGGCATTTGTAAGGAACCGCGCGGCCGCCCGATCATCCGGGTGGACTGACGGCAGATCGTCTTTCCCCGCTGGTCCGGCACCGGGGCGGCCATGATCCGCGATTCGCGAGACCAGGCCTTCCCCTCAAAAGGCCGGACGGGACCGGGAAGGACACCGTCAGTGGGAGGGGTGCTAGCATCGGCGTGGGCCGACGGCAACCTCCGCCTCGGCACAAAGATGGGAAAGTGTGACCTAGATGCAACCTTTTGGTGGCTTCGACAGGGTTAACGGTCGTTTGACATGCTGGGGCTAATAGGGGATTTGGCCTGTCGGGAAGCGGCGGGATTTGGGCGCGGGACTGGAAATGTCGATCATCTTGTCTCTGCTAACGGTGATGGCTGCGCCGTCGGTGCCGGCGTCGGCGCCAATTTCGTCGGTGCCGCGTCCGCTTGCCGGTCCGGTACATTTTCGGGCCGACAGGCCGAAGAAGCGCTACAGCGTCACCGTTCCCATCGGAAAGCCGAAACCCGCGCTGCCCTTGCCGCCGATCCAGGGGCCTGCGAATCCGAACTTGCCGCTCGTCGTGGTCGACGCGGGACACGGGGGTCACGACCCGGGGGCGACCTCGCCGCACAACGGCAAGCGCGAAAAGGACATCACCTTGGCGCTTGCCAAGGCGGTGCGCGATGACCTGATCTCCTCGGGACGCGTCCGTGTCGCGCTCACCCGCGCTGACGATCGCTATCTCGTGCTCGAGGAACGCTATGGCATCGCGCGCCGGCTGAAGGCCGATCTTTTCATTTCGATTCACGCCGATGCGGCCGAAAACGAACAGGCGAGCGGCGCGTCGGTCTACACACTCTCCGAAGTCGCATCCGACCGCGAGGCGGCGCGCCTCGCCGCGCGCGAGAACAAGGCGAATATCATTAACGGGGTAGATCTCGGCGCGCACAGCAGCGACGTCTCCTCGATCCTCCTCGACCTGACGCAGCGCGAGACGATGAGCGTCGCCTCCGATTTCGCGCGCCTGCTCCAGCGCGAGGCGGGGGAGGACGTCAAATTCCGCACCACCGCCCACCGCTTTGCCTCGTTCGTCGTGCTGAAGGCGCCCGACACGCCATCGGTGTTGTTCGAAACGGGCTTCATCTCGAACAAGGGCGATTCCGAGTTTCTCGCGTCGACGGCCGGACAGAAGAAGGTTGCGCGCGGCGTACGCAACGCCGTGCAGGTCCACTTCGCCCGGCAGATCGCCTCGGCCGCGCGTTAAATCGTCTTGACCATCTCCGGGCACGCCGACAGCGTGCCGGCGACGGGAGAGAGGCATGGCGTGGAGCAATTGGTCGGGCAGCGTCACCGCGTCGGCCGATATCGGCAGACCCGAAAGCGAGGACGAACTCGCGACGCTGATCCGCGGGGCGATGAAGGTCCGCGCGACGGGGGCCGGGCACAGCTTCATGCCGCTCTGCCAATCGGATGCGTTGATTCTGCGCCTCGACCGGGTCGCCGGTGACATGACGATCGCGGCGGACCGGAAAACGGCGCGCATTCCCGCAGGCTGGAGCATCAAGACGCTGACCGCCGCGCTTTGGAACGAGGGGTTGGCGCTCGCCAACCAGGGCGACGTCAATCCGCAATCGCTGGCCGGCGCGATGGCGACCGGGACGCACGGCACCGGCGCGACGCTCGGGTCGCTCGCGACGATGGCACGCGGATTTCGCCTGATCGGCGCCGATGGCGAAGCGCGCTGGTGTGACGCAGCTACCGAGCCCGATCTCTATCAGGCGCAGCGGCTGTCGCTGGGGATGTTCGGCGTTGCGACCGAGATCGAGGTCGCGGTCGTCCCCGCCTTCCATCTTGCCGAGCGGATCGAGAAGCGCCGCTGGGACGAGGTACGTGAGAGCTACGATGCGCTCGCCGAGACGCATCGGCACATCGAATTCTGGTTCTTCCCGCACGCTGACGATGTGATCCTGAAAACGCTGACGCCGTGCGATCCCTGCGATCCGCCGCCGTCGACGACCGACATGGAGGAAACCGCCTTTCGGCGCGTTCTCGAGGTCGCAGCGAAGCTGCCCTTCCTGACGCCGACCCTGCAGCGCGCGATGATGAAGACGCGTTTCGACGGTTCCCGCCGTGGCCCTGCGCACGTCATTTTTCCGTCCGATCGCACGATTCGCTTCGAGGAAATGGAATATGAGCTGCCGCGCGCTGCGGGGCTGGCGGCGCTTGCCGAGGTCGTCGGCTGGATCCGCAAGAAGCGCCTGCCCGTCACCTTTCCGTTCGAATATCGCACCGTCGCCGCCGACGATATCTGGATGAGCCCGATGAGCGCCGGACCCGTCGCGGCGATCTCGATGCACCAATATGCCAAAATGCCTTGGGCGGCGCCCTTTGCAGAGGCAGAGGCGATCTTCCGGTCCTATGGCGGGCGTCCGCACTGGGCCAAGCGCCACACGCTCGGGCGCGGCGATGTCGACGCGCTCTATCCTATGGCCGAGCGTTATCGCGCGGTACGCCGCGCCGCCGATCCGCACGGCAAGTTCTTGAACCCGCATCTGGAGAGCCTGTTTTCATGAGCGACGATCTGACCCTGCACGCGCATCTGATCGGTCGGCAGGGCTCGCGCGCCGATCTCAACACGCCGGTGCTGGTGCTCGATCTCGCGGCGCTCGACCGCAACATCGGGGCGATGGCGGCGCTGACCGACAGCCACGGCATCGGGCTTCGTCCGCACGCCAAGACGCACAAGAGCGTCGATATCGCCAAGCGCCAGCTCGCCGCGGGCGCGCTCGGCCTCTGCTGTGCCAAGATCGGCGAGGCCGAAGTGCTCGCCGACGGCGGCATCACCGGCATCCTCATCACCTCACCCGTCGCGGCACCGCGCGCGATCGAGCGGCTGGCGATGCTCGCGAAACGGGCCGAAGGCCTGATGGCGGTCGTCGATCACCCCGGCGTCGCCGAACGGATCGACGCCGAACTCGCCGCCGCGAACGCGGTGCTGGACGTGATCATCGACATCGACCCGGGAATCGCCCGCACGGGAGTCGCTTCGCCCGAGGCCGGCGTCGCGCTGGCGCGGACGATCGCGGGGTTGCCGCGGCTGACGTTGCGCGGGGTCCAATATTATTGCGGGTCGCAACAGCATATCGAAGGCTACGCCGATCGCCGCGCCGCGATCGCCGAGCGCACCGATTATCTGAAGAGCGTGATCGCCGCGTTGGCCGATGCCGGCTTCGTGCCGGACATCGTCACCGGATCGGGCACCGGCACGCACCGGATCGACCTCGAACTCGGCGTCTTCACCGAGTTGCAGGCAGGCAGCTACGTCTTCATGGACAAGCAATATCTCGATTGCGATCTGACCGGCGACGGAACGGTGCCGTTCGAGACCTCGCTGGGGGTCGACGCGCGCGTCGTCAGCGCCAATCGTCCCGGCCTGGTTACGATCGATGCGGGCTATAAATCCCTCTCGACCGACGGCGGTGTCGCGGTCGTGCGGCGCGGTGCGCCCGAAGACGCGCTCTTCGCCTTCATGGGCGACGAGCATTCGGCGCTGATCGCTCCCGACATCGGCCGAAGGCTCGCGCCCGGGGATCCGGTGACGCTCACGGTGCCGCATTGCGACCCGACGGTGAATCTCTATGACCATTATCATGTGGTGACCGGCGACACGCTCGCGGCGATCTGGCCGGTCGGTGCGCGGGGCAGGGCGCGTTAGGGCGTCCCGCCGCAACCATGCTTCCCTTTCGCCCGGACAGGCTTTAGAGGCTTGGCCATATGGCCTCCGACACCGCGTCCCATTTTCGCCTGCGCCTGCGCCGCGACAGCAATGCCGTCATCGCCTGGTTCCGCGAGATGTGGAAACGGCGCTGGTTTCGCTGGCTCGGCTACCTCGCGCTCGCAGGGCTGCTGGGCATCGTTCTGATCTGGGCGATTTTCGCGCGCAATCTGCCGTCGGTCGACCAGCTTCGCGACTATCAGCCGCCGCTTCCGACGATGGTCCGCGATGCCGAGGGCAAGCCGGTTCACAGCTATGCGCGCGAACGCCGCGTGCAGCTCGAATATGCCGAATATCCGCAGTTGCTCGTGCGCGCCTATCTGGCCGCCGAAGACCGCACGTTCTTCGAGCATGGCGGTATCGACTATCCGGGCATCGCGACCGCGATCATCACGAATATGACGAGCAGCGGCCGTCCGGTCGGCGCCTCGACGATCACGCAGCAGGTCGCGAAGAACCTGCTGCTGACCAACGAGGTCAGCTATACGCGCAAGATCCGCGAATTGATCCTCGCGAAGCGCATCGAAGGCGCGCTGACCAAGGAACAGATTCTCGAACTCTATCTCAATGAAATCCCGCTCGGTCGCCGCAGCTTCGGGGTCCAGGCGGCGGCGCGCGCCTATTTCGACAAGGACGTCGACCAGCTCGCGCTTCATGAAATGGCGTTTCTGGCCATCCTGCCGAAGGCGCCGGAAACCTATGGCCGCGCCCGCAATGCCGACAAGGCGATCGCGCGCCGTAATTTCGTGCTCAGCGAGATGTTCCGCAACGGCTGGATCACCGCCGCGCAACGCGACGCCGCGCAGGCGCAGCCGCTCGGCCTGACGAACAGCGGCAACACCGCAATCGCGCAGGTCGGCGGCTATTATATGGAAGAGGTGCGGCGCCAGCTGATTGACCAGTTCGGCGAGACGCCCGAAGACAGCCCGCTTTCGGTCTATGGCGGCGGCCTCTGGGTGCGCACCGCTTATGACGGGGTCAAGCAGGCGGCGACGACCAAAGCGCTCCGCAGCGGCCTCATTCGGTACGACGCGGGCAAGGGCTGGTCGGGGCCGATCGCGACGATCGAGGCCGACGACCAGTGGCAGGGCCGGCTCGCGTCGAGCTTCATCGGGATCGATTACGACAATTGGCGGATCGCGGCGGTACTGTCGAAGTCGGCGGCCGCGGCGCGGCTGGGCTTCGCCAACGGCGACACCGGAACGCTGCCCGCAGGCGCCGCCAGCCTGGGCTATCGCAAGACCGGCGGCAGCGCCTTTTCGGCGATGCGGCCGGGCGACCTGATTGCGGTCAAGGCGACGGCGCCCGGCGTCTATCAGCTCCGGAACATCCCCGAAGTGTCGGGCGGCATGGTCGTCGAAAGCCCGCATTCGGGCCGCATCTATGCGATGCAGGGCGGATTCGACGTCCGCCTGTCGCCCTTCAACCGCGCGACGCAGGCCGAGCGCCAGCCGGGGTCGACGATCAAGCCGTTCGTCTACGCCGCCGCGCTCGACAATGGCATGACGCCTGCGACGATGATCGTCGATGGCCCCTTCTGCGTCTATCAGGGCGCGCGCTTCGGCAACAAATGCTTCCGCAACTTCGGCGGCGCCGGCGGGTCGGGCGAGCATACGATGCGCTGGGGCCTCGAACAGTCGCGCAACCTGATGACGGTCCGCACCGCGAGCCAGATCGGCATGGAGCCGATCGTCGAGACGATCCAGACGATGGGCATCGGAAAGCACGAGCCCTATCTGTCGACGGCGCTCGGCGCCGGCTCGACGACGGTCGAACGGATCACCAACGCCTATGCTATGCTCGCGAACCACGGCCGCGAGCTCAAGCCGCGCCTGATCGACTATGCGCAGGATCGCCGCGGCAAGGTGATTTTCCCCAAGAACTGGCGGCCGTGCCAGGGTTGCAACCTCAAGGACTGGGACGGCAAACCGATGCCGCGCTTTGCCAAGACCGGCAAGCAGCTGATGGATCCGATGACGGCTTATCAGGTCGTCCACATGCTCGAAGGCGTCGTCCAGCGCGGCACCGCGGTGCGTCTCCGCGACCTCGGGGTGCCGCTGTTCGGAAAGACCGGCACGACCTCGGGCCCGAAGGACGTCTGGTTCGTCGGCGGTTCGCCCGACGTGATCGCGGGGGTCTATATCGGTTTTGACCAGCCGCGCGACATGGGCGGTTATGTCCAGGGCGGCAGCTTCGCGGCACCGATCTTCAAGGAATTCTTTCAGGGATCGCTGATGGACGCACCGCCGGTGCCCTTTACCGCGCCGAAGGGCATTCGCATGGTGCGGATCGACCGCCAGTCGGGCCGCCGCGTCTATGGCAGCTGGCCGGGAACCGACCCGAAGGCGGCGATCATCTGGGAAGCGTTCAAGCCCGAAAGCGAGCCGCGCCGGACGATTCGCGAAGAAGAGATCAAACCGATCAAGACGCAGAAGCGGACGACGGGCCCGGCGCAAAAAGGCTCGACCGGTCGCAGCGACACCGACTTCCTCGACGATCGCGGCGGGATTATCTGACGCCGGTAATCTGGCTTGTCACCCGCGGCTGAGCCTCTATGGCCGGTCGCAACGAATTTCAGGAGCTAAGACCATGCGCGCCGAAGCGCAGGATCATGTCGATACCATCAACGCCGCGCTGGCGCTTCTGCGCCGATTCCTCGATTGGGACCGCGCGGTGCGCCGCCTCGACGAGCTGAATGCGAAGGTCGAGGATCCGACGCTGTGGGACAATCCCAGGGCAGCGCAGGAGGTCATGCGCGAACGCCGCCGTCTCGACGAGGCGATCACCGCGACGCGTGCGATCGAAAAGGAAATGGGCGATACGGTCGAGCTGATCGAACTTGCCGAGATGGAAGGCGACGAGGCGCTGATCGACGATGCGGTCGTGTCGCTTGCCGCGCTTGCCGGGCGCGCCGACGAGGACAAGATCAAGGCGCTGCTCGCCGGCGAGGCCGACGCCAACGACGCCTATATCGAGGTTCATGCCGGTGCCGGCGGTACCGAAAGCCAGGACTGGGCCGAAATGCTCCAGCGGATGTACAGCCGATGGGCCGAAAAGCGCGGCATGAAGGTCGAGCTGGTCGAATATCAGGCGGGCGAACAGGCGGGCATCAAATCGGCGACGATGCTGGTGAAGGGCGAGAATGCCTATGGCTATGCGAAGACCGAGAGCGGCGTCCACCGCCTCGTCCGCATCTCGCCCTACGACAGTTCGGCACGGCGCCACACCAGCTTCTCGTCGGTGTGGGTCTATCCGGTGATCGACGACAATATCGAGATCGAGATCAACGAGGGCGACCTCAAGATCGACACCTATCGCGCCTCGGGTGCGGGCGGGCAGCACGTCAACACGACCGATTCGGCGGTGCGCATCACGCACATCCCGACCGGGATCGTCGTCGCCAGCCAGAACGATCGTTCGCAGCACAAGAACCGCGCGACCGCGATGGGGATGCTGAAGGCGCGCATGTACGAAGCCGAGCTCCAGAAGCGCGAGGCCGCGGCCTCGGGCGAATATCAGGCGAAGACCGAGATCGGCTGGGGCCACCAGATCCGTTCCTATGTGCTTCAGCCGTATCAGCTGGTGAAGGATTTGCGCACCGGGGTGACCTCGACCGCGCCGGGCGATGTGCTCGACGGCGCGCTCGACCCCTTCATGGCGGCGGCGCTGTCGCAGAAGGTGACGGGCGAAAAGGTCGAGGTGGAGGACATCGACTGATGATGCGCGGCGTCCTCGCGGCGCTGGCCTTCGTCCCGCTGCTCGGCGGCTGCGACGGCCCGTGGAACGAGGACAGCGACCGCATCGAGACCGCGCGCGAATTCCCCCCCGCGGACAGGCCCGTTGCGCCGATCACCTCGACCAAATGGTCGACCGAGGAAGCGCGCGACCGCGTCAACGAAGCCGACGACGTGATGGATTCGGCCGACGTCCGTCCGGGCATGACTGTCGCCGACATCGGCGCGGGCGATGGCTATTATACCGTGCGCCTGGCGCCGCGGGTCGGGACGACGGGCCGCGTTCTGGCGCAGGACATCCAGCCCGAGGTGATCGAGCGCCTCGCCGACCGCGTCGCGCGCGAGCGGCTCGACAATGTTTCGCTGAAACTGGGTGCGGTCGACGATCCGCGGCTGCCCGCGAACAGCTTCGACCGCGTCTTCATGGTGCATATGTATCACGAGATCGGCGAGCCCTACGCCTTCCTGTGGCGCTTGCGCCCGGCGCTCCGTGCGGGCGGGCAGGTGATCGTGGTCGATGGCGACCGGCCGATTGCCCAGCATGGCACGCCCTTTCGCCTGCTCGTCTGCGAGTTCGAAGCGGTAGGCTACAAGCTCGTCTCGTACGACGACAAGGCGCACGCCGGTGGCTACCTCGCGCGGTTCGTTCCGGATGGGAAGCGCCCCGCGCCCGAAGACATCACGGTCTGCAAGAATCCCTGATCGATTCCGCGGCGGCTATGGCGGGGCTCAATAGGCGAGCAACTGATCGTCGGAGCCGGCCTCGGACAGGAAGCTGACGAGTCCGCCGGCGCGGACCTGGGGTATGAGTTCGCTCGCCGTCATGCCGACGAGCGCCATACCCGACTGGCAGACCACCAATCGGACGTCCATTGCCATCGCTTCGGCGATCAGCGACACGAGGTCGGGCTGACCCGCGGCGCGCCGGCCGGTGTCGCCGTCGAATGCCACTGGCGTGCGAAGCAGGGCGGCTGCCTCGCCTTGCAGGAAAATGCGCGCGGGCCGCCCCAGCGCCGCCGCGGCCGCCGCGGCTTCGAGTGCGGCATAGAAGCGCTGGCCGTCGGCCGATGCGACGATGATGCTCAGCCCCGGCATACCGGACACTCCGGATCCTTCGCGACCGTCACTTCGCGCCAGCGCCGGTCGAGCATATCGACGATCGCGAGTTTTCCCGTCAGCGCCTCGCCCCAGCCGGTAAGCGCGCGCACCGTTTCGAGCGCTGCCATCGTCCCGATCATTCCCGCCAGCGCCCCCATCACGCCTTGTTCGGCGCAATTGATCCCGGGACGATCGGGGTCGTCGCCGACGAGACACGCGTAGCAGGGGCTGTCGGCGCGCCATCCTTCGTAGCGTGCCACCTGGCCCTCGAATGCACCGATCGCCGCCGACAGCAGAGGGATTCGGAGCGAAACCGCCGCGCGATTGACGGCGAGCCGCGTTTCGAAATTATCGCAGCCGTCGAGGATCAGGCTGGTGCCTGTCAGCAGCGCTTCGGCGTTGCCCGCGTCGATGCGCTGCGCGGCGACGATTGCCTCGATATGCGGATTGATCCGCCGCGCGGCGTCGGCGGCGACGCTCGCCTTTGGCGAGCCGATGTCGGCATCGGTGAATAGCGGCTGACGCTGGAGGTTCGACAGTTCGACATGGTCATGGTCGATGATCGTCAGCGTCCCGACGCCCGCGGCGGCGAGATAGGCGATCGCGGGGCAGCCGATCCCGCCCGCGCCGATGACCGCGACATGCGCTGCCTTGAGCTTGACCTGGCCCGCGCCGCCGAAGGCGGGCAGGATGATCTGGCGCGCATAGCGATCGAGTTCGGCGTCGCTCAGCAACGCCTACTCGCCCGGCTGGCGGATCTTCATCGCCGACAGCGAGCCGACATTGTCGGGAATATTGTCGTCCTCGATCGCGTCGTCGCCGCCACTGCTCGCGACGCCGGTCGAGCCGAAGCCGCCCGCACCGCGGGCGGTTTCGTCGAGCGTCTCGACCTCGGCGAAGCGCGCGCGCTGCACCGGGGCGGGCACCAGTTGGGCGATGCGGTCGCCGCGGGCGATTTCGAAATTGTCCTCCGACAGGTTGGCGAGGATCACCTTCACTTCGCCGCGATAGTCGCTGTCGATCGTACCGGGCGTGTTGAGGCAGGTGATGCCATGCTTGAGCGCAAGACCCGAGCGCGGGCGCACCTGCACCTCATAGCCCGGCGGGATCGCCATCGCGAACCCCGTCGCGACCGCGTGCCGCGCGCCCGGGCGCAGCGTCAGCGTTTCGGCCGCGACGACGTCCATCCCGGCCGCGCCGTCGCTCGCATAGGCGGGAAGCGGCAGGCCGCCGCCGTTCGGCAAGCGCTGGATGGCGATTTCAATCGGAATGAGCGGGTGCACGGACTGCGAGTTCATCGGCGATCTTTTCCATCAATTTGCGGGCGACCGCATGCTTCGGCAGCCGTTCCCAGCTATCTACGCCCGCTTTGCTAACGATATGTACCCGGTTCGTCTCGCCGCCCATCGGGTCGGCCGACACGTCGTTGGCGACGATCCAGTCGCAACCCTTGCGCGCCAGCTTTGCCTGCGCATGATCGATGACGTCGTTGGTCTCGGCGGCGAAACCGATCAAGAGCGGCGGGCGCTGCGGGCTTTTCGCGACGCTGGCGAGGATGTCGGGATTTTCGGCGAGCGCAAGCGGGGGGACGGCGCCGCTGCCGCCCTTCTTGATCTTCTGCGTCGCGGTGTCGGCGGCGCGCCAGTCGGCGACCGCAGCGACCATGATCGCCGCATCGACGGGAAGCCCGGCCTCGACCTCCGCCGCCATCTCGCGCGCGGTCTCGACATCGACGCGGATCACCCCCGGTGGCGTCGGAAGCGGCACCGGACCGGCGACCAGCAACACCTCGGCGCCCGCCTCGGCGGCGGCGGCGGCGATCGCAAAGCCCTGTTTGCCGCTCGACCGGTTGGCGATGTACCGCACCGGGTCGATCGGCTCGTGCGTCGGGCCCGCGGTGACCAGGATGCGGCGGCCGAACAGCGGACGATGGCTCGCGGGCGCGAAGTCGGGCTGGCCGGTCAGCGGGATCGGCGGCGGCGCGCTCTTCAGCGCCGCGTCGATCGCCTGCTTGATCGCCGCCGGTTCGGGCAGGCGGCCGGGGCCATATTCGCCGCACGCCATCTCACCCTCGTCGGGCTCCATCACGGTGACGCCGTCGCCGCGTAGCGTCGCGACGTTGCGCCGCGTCGCGGGGTGCAGCCACATGCGCACGTTCATCGCGGGCGCGGCGAGAACCGGCTTGTCGGTCGCGAGCAGCAAGGTCGTCGCCATGTCGTCGGCAAGGCCCGCCGCCATCCGTGCAAGCAGGTCGGCGGTCGCGGGAGCAACGACGACGAGGTCGGCCTCGCGGCTGAGCTGGATATGCCCCATTTCGACCTCGTCCTTCAGGTCGAACAGATTTGTATAGACTTTATTCTCGCTGAGCGCGGCGAGCGTCAGCGGGGTCACGAATTGCTCGCCGGATCGCGTCAGGACGCAGCGCACGACATAGCCCGACTTCTTGAGCAGCCGGACGAGTTCGATCGACTTGTAAGCGGCGATGCCGCCACCGATGATGAGCAGGATGCGCGGTTGGGCCATCGTCAATATCCCGTCAGAAGAACGTCGAGCGCGCCAACGATGGTGAAATGTTCGCTCCCCAGATTGGCCACGGGCCGCCTTAGTCGCTCGCGCGGTATGGCAAAGATCAGCTGGGTCGCCATCACCATCGTTTCGTCGTTGATGACAAAAACCGGATTGAGGCGCGGCACCGGCTCGAATCCGGCGACGGGCATGAGCGGAACGACCACCCGTGTGACCAGATCATCGAGCAGATCGCTTTGGCAATCGAGTAGAAAGCCCAGCCCGCGCGAGCCGGGATAGACATCGTAACGCGCCATCAAAACTGCCGGTATTTGTCATATGGCATGCCGTTCTTGCGGATATAATCATTCCAGCTCTCGATCGCGGCGCGATTTTCTTCTTTCCAGGCGGCATCGCGCGCCGCTTTGACCTGCGCCGCGAGGCCCGATTGGCAGGCTTCGCTGACGTTGATGCCCAGCTTCTTGGCCTCGTCGACCAGTTCTGCGCTGAGCGAGACATTTGTCGCCTTTTTCGGGCCTTCAAATCGAGAAGGGCGATTCATCACCATCTCCTTTGCGCATAAGATATGCGCATTCGACCGCCCGTCAAGTCAGCCAGTTGAGCGCCGCCGCGCCCGCTGCTGCGCCGACGAGCGCGGTCAGCGCGTAGCGCCACCAGACTCGCTTCTCGCCCCGCTCCCACATCAGCGCGATATCCGGCAGCGGCGGGGCCGGCGGAGCGGCGCCCTTTTTCGGCAGTTGCTGGTCGAGGCGTCGGATGATGTCGGGGATCAGCGCCAGCGTCTTGCCTTGTTCGCGGATGCCGTCGGCGAGCGCGGCTTCGGGGCCGAGTTCGTCGCGGATCCATTCACGCACGAAGGGTCCCGAGACATCCCACATGTTGATCTTGGGATTGAGCATCGTCGCGACGCCCTCGACCATCACCATCGTCTTCTGGAGCAGCAGCAGGTGCGGCTGCGTCTGCATGTCGAAATCGCGCGTGATCGCGAACAGGCCGTCGAGCATCTGGCCGACCGAAAGTTCGCTTACGGGCTTGCCGCGCATCGGCTCGCCGACCGCGCGCAGCGCGGTCGCGAATTCCTCGACGCTGTGATAGTCGGGGACGTACTGCGCCTCGAAATGGATTTCGGCGACGCGGCGATAATTGCCGGTGGTCAGCCCATAGAGGATCTCGGCGAGCCAATAACGCGCCTGCCGGTTGATCCGCCCCATGATGCCGAAATCGACGGCGGCGATCGTGCCGTCGGCCTTCACGAACAGATTGCCCTGATGCATGTCGGCGTGGAAGAAGCCCTCGGCGATCGCCTGCCGCAGGAAGGCGTTGACGAGGTTCGCCGACAGCGCCTCCATGTCGTGCCCGGCCGCGATCAGCGCGTCGCGGTGCGAAATCTTGATGCCGTCGATCCAGTCGAGCGTCATCACGCGGCTCGCGGTGCGGTCCCAGTCGATCGCGGGGACTTCGTAGGTCGGTACGCCGATCATCGCGTCGCGGAGTTCCGACGCCGAGGCGGCTTCGCGGCGGAGGTCGAGTTCGCGCAGCGTCCAGCGGCGGAAATTGGCGATGACCTGCCGCGGGCGGAGCCGCGTCGCCTCGCCGCCGAACGCTTCGAGATGCGCGGCGGCCCATTCATAGGTTTCGATGTCGCGCGCGAATTGCTTGTCGATGCCGGGGCGGCGAACCTTGACCGCGACTTTCCGCCCCTCGGCCGTAACCGCGCGGTGGACTTGCGCGATCGAGGCGGAGCCGACGGGTTCGGGATCGAATTCGCTGTAGAGGCTCTCGAGCGGGACTTCGAAGGTCGCCTCGATTTCCGCGCGGATGCGATCGAACGCCACCGGGGCGAGCGCGTCCTGCAAGGTCAGAAGATTGCGCGCCGCCTCTTCGCCGACCAGATCGGGGCGCGTCGCGAGCGTCTGGCCGAGCTTGACCGCCGCGGGGCCGATCGCCTGAAACGCCGCGGCATAGTCGGGGACCGCGGGCTGGATCGTCCCGAAGCGCGCGATCCGGCACAGCCGCTTGACCCCGGGCGGGGTCTGCGGTGCGGTCTCGATCCCGCGCAGCGCCCCGTGGCGCGCAAGGATGCGGCCCCACTTCAGCAGGCGGGCGATGTGGGTGATCGGTCGGGTCACAATAAGCCCCTCCCCTTCAGGGGAGGGGTTGGGGTGGGGGCGAGCGAGGAAGCGCGGTCTTCGAGACCCACCCCACTGCGACTAGCGAGCAAGCTCGCAAGTCTCGCTACCCCTCCCCTGAAGGGGAGGGGCTTGATCGCCATTTCGTAGCTCACGCTTTCCACCCGCTGTGGATCGCGACGAGACCGCCCATGATCGGTTCGACCTTCACCGCGGTGAAGCCCGCTTCGCGGATCATCTTCGCGAATGCGGGCATCGGCGGGAAGCGGCGGATCGATTCGATCAGGTAACGATAGCTGTCCTCGTCGTCGGCGATCAGCTTGCCGAGCTTCGGCACCAGATGGTGCGAATAGGCGTCATAGGCCTGCGCGAAGCCGGGCCATTCGTTGGTCGAGAATTCAAGGCAGAAGAACCGGCCGCCATAGCGCAGCACGCGGTGCGCTTCCTTCAGCGCGGCGGGGATGTCGGTGACGTTGCGGATGCCGAAGGCGATCGTATAGGCGTCGAAGAACTGGTCGGGGAACGACAACTTCTCGGCATTCTGTTCGGACCAGACGAGGCTGTCGATGCCGCGCTCGGCGGCACGCTCGACGCCGACACCCAGCATGTCGGGGTTGATGTCGGCGACGGTGATGCTGGCGCCCGAGCGCTCCATGCGAAAGGCGATGTCACCGGTGCCGCCCGCCATGTCGAGGATCGTCTCGCCCGCGCGCGGCTTCACGCGGCGCACGAAGCGGTCCTTCCAGACGCGGTGCATCCCGCCCGACATCGCGTCGTTCATGATGTCGTACTTGCGCGCGACGCGGCTGAACACCTCGCCGACCATCGCGGTCTTTTCGCCCGCCGGGACTTGCTCATAACCGAAGCTGACGGTGTCGGGGGTGGGCATGAAGTGCGTGCCTTTGCGGGGAGATGGTCTGGTGCGTCGGCCTTTAGCGGGGCCTTGCCGCGCGCGCAAATGGCGCGTAGCCGGATCGGCGATATGCCCGAGCTACCCGAAGTCGAAACCACCGTCCGCGGCCTCGCACCTTTCCTCGAGGGGCAGCGGCTCGTGACCGTGTCGACCTTTCGTCCGGACCTCCGCCGGCCCTTTCCTGCCGATCTGGCGCAGCGCCTGACCGGCGCTACGGTCACGGGCCTGTCGCGCCGGGCCAAATACGGCATCGTGTCGACCGACCGCGACGACCATATGATCTTTCACCTCGGCATGTCGGGGCGCTGGCGGACCGAGGGCGGAGAGGCGGGCAAGCACGACCATCTGCTGCTCGAAACCGGGGCGGGGCTCCGGCTGTTCCTTCACGATCCGCGGCGCTTCGGCTCGGTGGATCTGGTGCACGGCGACCCTTCGGCGTCGTTCCCGGGCTTCGTGACGCTCGGGCCCGAACCGCTTTCCGATGAATTCGACGCCGCCTATCTCGCGAAGGCGCTCGCGGGCCGGCGGGCGCCGATCAAGGCGATGCTGCTCGACCAGACCGTCGTTGCGGGACTCGGCAACATCTATGTCTGCGAGGCGCTCAACATGGCGAAGATTTCGCCGCTGAAGGCCGCAGCCGACGTCCCCAAGGCGAAGCTCGCGGCGCTCGTATCCGCGATCAAGGCGGTCTTGCTCGCAGCGATCGCCGCGGGCGGGTCGACCTTGCGCGATTTCCTGAGCCCCGAGGGCGACCTCGGCTATTTCGCGAAGGACTGGCGCGTCTATGGGCGCGAGGGCGAGGCCTGCGAATGCGGCGGCACGATCGTGCGCGTCGTGCAGAGCGGGCGGTCGACCTTTTACTGCCCGAAATGCCAGCGTTAGGGGCGGTTTCCCGGTTGACCCCAAGGGGCAATCTGGCTATGGGCGCACCCTTCGAGCAGGGTCCGGGCGTCCGGAACCGGCCGCATCCGGACATTGATTCGCTGCATATGCGCGATTCGGCTGCTCCGTACGAGGCTGTGCTCCGACCATGTAGACCGTTTGAAAGACTAGAGGAATTTATGGCCAATACGCCGCAGGCAAAGAAGCGCATCCGCCGCAACCAGGCGCGTGCCACCGTGAACAAGAATCGCGTCTCGCGCATCCGCACGCTCGTCAAGAAGGTCGAAGCTGCCGTCGCTTCGGGCGACAAGGACGCTGCGGCGACCGCGCTGAAGGCTGCGCAGCCCGAAATGGCGCGCGGCGTCGCCAAGGGCGTGCTGCACAAGAACACGGTCGCGCGCAAATATGCCCGCCTGACCAAGAGCGTGAACGCGATCGCGTAAACGATTGTCCCGAAAGGGTACAAAAAGGGATCCGCTGGCAGCGAGCCGGCGGGTCCTTTTTTGTGCGCTCGTTTATGACTTCGCGATGGCAGTTGTGTTGCATCGCGGTAAGTGACGGATTTATCGCGATTCGCTGACGTCACAATTTTTCTGTTAAATAAGTAACTGAAAATATTGATTAAAATCTGTGTTCGGCGCGTTTCCAGCCCCCCGAACGAGTCAAGATTTTTATTTCAATATTTTTACACGCCGCGGTCTTGATAGACTCGGCGGCGCCTGCCTAGACAGAGGCGTCGTCGGCCTTCGCCGGTGGCCGCCACATCGACATGATTCGCTCTCTTTCGGACGACCCGTCCGGGACAGGATGGCTTTGCCTGCGTGCAGGCACGGCGGATCGGCGTGTGGAGCGGCCGCGCGAACGGGTCCGGCGGTGGGGGACTTCAGGGGGCGACGCGGCGTGATTCAAAGCAGGGGTAGGCATGGCATGGACGCGAGCAATGGAGCTGTGAGCGGCGAGGACGCCGCCGCCACGCTCTGGCCGCGCGTCGCCGAAGGGCTGCGGCGCGACCTGGGGGCGCGGACCTTCGACCATTGGTTGAAGCCCGTTCGCTTTGCCGAATATTGCGCGCTGTCGGGGGTGGTGACGCTCGAAACGCAAAGCCGCTTCTCCGCCAACTGGATCAACGAACGGTTCGGCGACCGGCTCGAACTCGCGTGGCGCCAGCATCTGCCCGCGGTGCGTAACGTGACCGTGCGCGGCGGGGCGGCAGCAGCCGAGCGCGCGACCGCGCTGTCGGCGCAGCCGCTTCCTGCTTTCGAGCCGCCGCAACCCGTCGCCGCGAACCCCGCCTTGCTCGGCTTCGATCCGCGCCTGTCGTTCGAACGCTTCGTCGTTGCGCGCTCGAACATCCTGGCGGCGAACGCGGCGCGCCGCATGGCGATGGTCGAGGCGCCGCAGTTCAATCCGCTCTATCTCTGTTCGGGCACCGGCCAAGGAAAGACGCACCTGCTCCAGGCGATCGCACAGGATTATGCCGCGGCGCATCCGACCGCGAACATCATCCTGATGTCGGCGGAGAAGTTCATGCTCGAATTCGTCGGCGCGATGCGCGGCGGCGACATGATGGCGTTCAAGGCGCGGCTGCGCGCCGCCGACCTGCTGCTGCTCGACGATCTGCAGTTCGTGATCGGCAAGAATTCGACGCAGGAAGAACTGCTCCACACGATCGACGACCTGATGACCGCGGGCAAGCGCCTGGTCGTCACCGCCGACCGTCCGCCCGCGATGCTCGACGGGGTCGAGGCGCGGCTGCTCTCGCGCCTGTCGGGCGGGCTCGTCGCGGATATCGAGGCGCCCGAGGACGACCTGCGCGAACGCATCATCCGCCAGCGGCTCGCCGCGATGCCGATGGTCGACGTGCCCGACGCGGTGGTCGCCTATCTGGTCAAGCATTTCACGCGCAACATCCGCGAACTCGAAGGCGCGCTCAACAAGCTGCTCGCTTATGCCGCGCTCACCGGGACGACGGTCGATCTCGCGCTCGCCGAGGACCGGCTGGCCGAGAATGTCCGCAGCGCGCGGCCGCGGATCACGATCGACGAGATCCAGCGCGCGGTCTGCGCCCATTACCGTCTCGACAAGGCGGAGATGGCGTCGAAGCGCCGCGTCCGCGCGGTCGCACGCCCGCGCCAGGTCGCGATGTATCTGGCGAAGGAACTGACGCCGCGTTCGTATCCCGAGATCGGCCGCCGCTTCGGCGGGCGCGACCATTCGACGGTGATCCACGCCGTCCGCACCGTCGAGGCGCTGCGCGTCGCCGACAGCGAACTCGACGCCGAGATCGCGGCGATCCGCCGCAGTCTCAACAGCTGATACACTGATTATGCCGGGGTTATCCCCGGCTTTGTCCACAGCGCGCGCGACGCTCGAAGAGCGTAGCGGGTGGGGCGCGCTTCCAAAGTTCAGGAAAGTTCAGCCCAGTGCGTTCCGGATCTGGAACGCGCGATGGGCCGGACGCTCGCGGTCCTGGCGATATCCGCGGGCCGCTCCTTATCCACCGTGTCGAAGAGCCGGAATGGACGCTGGCATGGCCGGATATTGTAGGAAAGGCCTTCTTTGGCGACGCGGTTTTGGGATGGGGAGCGGACCTCCCTACTTGATCGTCACCCCGGCGAAGGCCGGGGTCCCACCCTCTCGGGATGACGCACCGGCGAGATCCCGGCCTTCGCCGGGATGACGATGAAGTGGGCGCGGCTCTGTGTGATCCCCGGCGAAAGCCGGGGTCCAAAGCGTAACAGCGCGGCGTCGGCTTTCCATCTGGGCCCCGGCTTTCGCCGGGGATCACGTCAAATATGTCAGCTACCGGTCGAAAGCCGGAATCGCCGTCTCGAGACCAAAAAGGCCCGCCTTTCTTCTGAAAGACGGGCCTTGGGTGGCCTCTGACAGGGACGCTCAGCCCTTTTCGGGCGGCGCCACCGTGATGCGGACGCGCTCGCCCGAATTGCCGGGGAAGCCCGTAAACATCGCCTCGACCAGGTTCGGGACGATCGCCTGCAGATTATTGTCGCGCGACTGCGCTTCGGCATGGCCTTCGAACAGGCGATAGCCGTCGGCGGCGCGATTGATCTGCAGGTCGAGCCCGCTCGTATAGACGGTGTAGCTGCTGACGTCGTTGTAGCCGCCCCAGCCGGGGCCGAAGCCGCCCCACAGGAAGGGATCGCGATAGCCATAGACGTAGCGGCGGCCGCCGCGTCCCGCGACGATCACCGGCGGGCCATAGAAGCCGCGGCCGTAGTAGCCGCCGTACCAGGGATCGCCGAAGCCGGGGCTCGATACGACGCGCTCGCGGCCTTTGTCGACGCCATAGTCCATGCGGACGATCAGGTCGGGACGCTCGCCGTTCGCGGCGGGCCGATAGCCGTAGCGCGTGAGCTCGCCGGCGACGAGCGTGGCATATTGGCCGAACTCGATGCCGCCCTGCAGCGCCGGGTTGCCGGCCTCGATCGCGAAGCTCTGGCCCTGCGGCGCGGGAAGCTGCGTCTGGAAGCGCGCGACATTGGCCTTGAAAGGCGTCGCGCAGCCGGCGAGCGCCAGCGCGGCGCCGACCATCGCGGCAATGCCGAATTGTTTCAGGGTGATCTTGCTCATAGTCTTGCTCCGCGATTCGGATCGGCACGTGACGCGCCGCTTATATCATGACTACGCCGCGGCGACTTAACCTTGGTTGAACTCGCTTCGTCGCACCGTGGTTCCACGTTCCCGATATGGGAAGATGTTATCGCGAAACAAGATTTCTCGCATGGGAACCAAGGCTTATCGGCATAGCCCGAGCGCGGCATAGGCGGCGTCGAGCGTCGGCTTCGCCAGCGCCGACGCGCGGGCGGCGCCTTGCGCGAGCGCGGCGTCGATCGCAGCCGGATCGGCCTTGAGGTCAGCGAGGCGCGCCGCGATCGGGCGCAGCGTCTCGACGAGCAGCTCGCCGAGCGCCGGCTTGAAGGCGCCGAAGCCCTGCCCGGCGAAGCGCGCGAGCACCTGATCGACGCTTTCGTCGGCCATAGCGGCATAGATCGAGACGAGGTTCGACGCCTCGGGCCGGCCTTCGAGTCCCGCAGCCTCCGACGGCAGGGGTTCGGGATCGGTCTTCGCCTTGCGGATCTTCGCCATGATCGTGTCGGGGTCGTCGACCAGATTGATGCGGCTTGCGTCGCTCGGGTCCGACTTCGACATCTTTGCCGTCCCGTCGCGCAGGCTCATGATGCGCGCCGCGGTCGGCGGGATCGTCGGTTCGGGCAGGGTAAAGGTCTCGGTCCCCGTGTCGAGGTTGAATTTGGTCGCGATGTCGCGCGCGAGCTCGAGATGCTGTTTCTGGTCGTCGCCGACGGGGACGTGCGTCGTCTGATAGAGCAGCACGTCGGCCGCCTGCAGCACCGGATAGGCATAAAGCCCGACGCTCGCGCCCTCGCGGTTCTTGCCCGACTTTTCCTTGAACTGCGTCATGCGGTTCAGCCAGCCGATACGCGCGGTGCAGAACAGCAGCCACGCGAGCTCGGCGTGCGCGGGGACGCGCGCCTGGTTGAAGAGGATCGCCTTTTCGGGGTCGATCCCCGCCGCCATCAGCGCCGCCGCCATCTCGCGCGTGTTCGCGGTCAGCTCGGCGGGGTCGTTGTGGACCGTGATCGCGTGGAGGTCGGCGAGAAAATAGAGCTTCTCGCCCGGCATGTCGTCCTGCATGCGCACCCAGTTGCGGATCGCGCCCAGATAATTGCCGAGGTGCAAATTTCCGGTGGGCTGGATGCCCGATAGCGTCCGCATGTCTTACTCCTGAGTTGGCGCGGGTTTGGCGCGTCGCCGCGTGAGCATGCGAACCAGATCCTTGTCAAGCGCGCCCACGACGAAGGCGGCCGCGAAAAAGGCCGCGCCGCCGGCTGTGCAGAGGATGGCGAGCGACCAGATACGCTCGAAGACGCTGCCGCCATAATAGGGCGCCATCAGCGGCATCATATAGCATAGCAGCGCCGCCATGACCGCGACCGCGACGAGCTGGCGCGCGATCTTGCCGGCGAGCTGCGCGGTAAAATGGAACCAGCCGCGGCGGTGGAGCATGATGTAGAGCAACAGGCAGTTGAGTGAGGCCGACACCGCCGTCGCGCCCGCGAGCCCGACGATCCCGTAGCGCTCGACGACATAGAGGTTGATCGCGACGTTCACGATCAAGGAGGCGAGCGCGGTCCACACGGGGGTCTTCGTGTCCTCGCGCGCGAAGAAGCCGGGGTTGAGGATCTTGACGATCACATAGGCGGGAAGGCCGCAGATCAGCGCGACGACGATCTGCGCCATGATCGCGCCGTCCGCCTCGGTGAATTTGCCGCCGACGAAGAAAGCGGTGACGAAGGCGGGCGCGCAGATCGCGAGCGCGGCGGCGGCGGGCAGGGTGAGCAGCGTCGCAATCTCGAACGCATTGCCCTGCAGCCGCTGCGCCTCGGCGGCGTCGCCGCCGTGGATGTGGCGCGACAGCATCGGCAGGATGGCGGTGCCGAGCGCGATACCGACGATGCCGAGCGGCAGCTGGTTGAGCCGGTCGGCGAGCTTGAGCAGCGTCAGCGACCCCTGCGGCAGCGAGGTCGCGAAGAAGGTGTCGACGAACTGGCTGATCTGATAGATGCCGGCGCCAAAGGTCGCCGGCAGGATCAACATGCCGAGCCGCTTCACCTCGGGCGTGAATTTCGGAATGCGCCAATGGAGCTTCAGCCCCGCGCGGCGCACCGCCCACCACATATAGGCGAGCTGGACGACGCCCGCGACGCTGACCGCCGCGGCGAGTGCCTCGGCAACGATCCGGTCGTCGCCGCCGGGGCCGCGAAGCCACCAGCCGGTCAGAATTCCGCTGATCAGGACGATGTTCAGCAGCACGGGTGCGAAGGCGCCCGGCGCGAAGCGCGAGCGGGCGTTGAGCAACCCCGAGAGCATCGCGACGAGGCTGACGAGCGCCAGATAGGGGAAGGTGACGCGGCTAAGAAAGACCGCGAAATCGAACTTTCCCGGCACTTCCTGGAAATCGCGTGCGAGGATCCAGACGATCCCGGGCATCGCGATCATCATCACGCCCGAGAAGGCGAGCAGCACCCAGAGGAAGACCGACAGGACGTCGTCGGCGAATTTCGCCGCGGCCTCTTCGCCGCCCCCAAGGTCTCCGGCACCGTGCAGCGCGCGGCTGTACATCGGCACGAAGGCGACCGAGAAGGCGCCCTCGGCAAAGAGGCGGCGGAAGGTGTTGGGAAGCGTGAAGGCGAGCTGGAACGCGTCGGCGGCGAGCCCCGCGCCGAGGACGCGGGCAAGCAGCATGTCGCGCGCGAACCCGAAAATGCGGCTGACCATCGTCAGGCCGCCGATCGTTCCCACGCTTTTGACGAGGCTGCTCAATCCCCCTGCCCGCCCCCGAAGAGAGGCTTAGGCCTGTCCGACGGTGACGTCGCCGGCCGCTTCGGCCTGCAGCGCCTGCGCCTGCTGCATGAAGAGGCCGTGGAAATCGATCGGCTCGAGCAGCAGCGGCGCGAAACCGCCGTCGCGGACGACATCGGCGACGACGCGGCGCGCGAAGGGAAAGAGGATGCGCGGCGCTTCGGCGAGGAAGAAGGGCTGCAGCTGGTCGTCGGGAACGTTGCGGACGCCGAACAGGCCGGCATATTTGATGTCCACGACGAACTGCGTGCCCTCGTCCGACTTCGACGAGATGTCGATCTTCAGCGAGACTTCATAGAGATTGTCGCCGACATTGTCGGCGCCGATGTTGAACTGGACGTCGACCTGCGGCGCGGTCTGCCACTGATAGACCGCGGGCGCGTTCGGGTTTTCGAACGACAGGTCCTTCACATATTGCGAAATCAGGCCGATCGCAGGGCCGGTGTCTTCGCCGTTCGGCTGAGCGGCGGGGTTGAGGTCGGTGCTGGTCTCGTCGGCCATGATGTGCGCTTTCATTGAAATAGATGAGGTGGTTCCGCCGTACGGCGGAGCGTTGCGGGCGCGCTTAGCAGCGCCGGGCGGCCAGCACAATGGCCGCAGAAGGGGAACGCAAACGGCCGGGAATCGTTGACCTGCCGCGTCGGTGCGGTCATGGTGATTTGAATCGCGACGGCCTATACCCTATGTTAGGGTTGACGCTTCATCATTGCCCGCAATGGATATTTGCCTGTGACCGCTTTTTCGATCGTCCTGCTCGCCATGATCGCCGCCTTCCTAGGCATGCGGCTGTATTCGGTGCTCGGCAAACGGACGGGCCATGAACAGGAGCCCGTCCTGCCGCGCCGCGACGATCGTCCGGCCTCGCCCGCGTCTGCCGCGCCGGTTCGCCTCGACGACAACGACGGCTTCGGCACGTCGCCATCGACGGCGCCGAGCGGTGCGGGTCTCGTCTATGAGCCTGCCGCCGAAGCGGGGCTTCGCCAGCTTCTCGCGAGCGATCGAAACTTCGATGCCGGCCGTTTCATGGAAGGCGCCGAAGCGGCTTACCGGATGATTCACGAGGCGTTCTGGACGGGCGATCGCGACACGCTGCGCGACCTGTGCGACGACGACAGCTACGAAGGCTTCGTCGAGGCGATCGAGGCCCGCGAAAAGCGGGGTGAGACGCTCGACAATCGCCTGATCGGCATCGATTCGGCAAAGATCACCGCGGTCGAGATCGACCGGCGCGAAGCGCGCATTTCGGTACGCTATCAGGCCGATATCAGCGCGGTGACCCGTGACGCCGATGGGAAGGTCATCGCCGGATCGATGAGCGATGCGGTGCAGACCGACGATCTCTGGACGTTCCGCCGCCAGGTCGGAAGCAGCGATCCCAACTGGTTGCTCGACGAAGTCGAAGCCGCCTGACCCCATGCCGGAGGGCGAAACGCGCCGCGCGCCCGCTGCGCGGGTTTCGAGATTCGCGGCACTTGCCTTTCTGCCTCTGCTCGCGGCCTGCTCGTCGGTAATTCCCGATGCGGGTGGACCGCGCCCGGGGACGGCGGCGCCCGCCGTCCGGCCTTCGCCAACGCCCGCTCCGGCGCCGACGGGCACCCCGCGTCCCTATACCCCGCGTCCGTCGGAGACGGGGAGTGTCGTTGCGGCAAGGCCGGTTCCCGCGACGCCGAATCCGCCGCTTCCCGCGCCCGCGCCGCCCGCCACGGCCACGACGGCGGTCGAGGCCGGGGTCGTTGCAGGACCCGAATATAACGAACTCGGCGTCGCCCCCGAACAGGCGACCGCCGCGCTCAAGGCGTTTCGTCTCAGCTGTCCCTCGCTGCTCCGTCGGCCCGACGCCAGCGGGCTGACGCAGAACGCCGAATGGACCGAAAGCTGCGCAGCGGCCAAGGACTGGGCCGACCGCGACGCGGCCAATTTCTTCAGCCGCTATTTCGGCACGGTACAGGTCGGCGCCGGCACGGCTTTCGTCACGGGTTATTACGAACCCGAAATCGCGGCCTCGCGAACGCTCCGTCCGGGCTACGACGTGCCCATCTATCGCCGCCCGTCCGATCTGGTCGACGTCGATCTCGGCCAGTTTTCGGACGACCTCAAGGGGAGGAAGGTCCGCGGCCGCGTCGATGGATCGAACTTCGTCCCCTATTACGACCGCAAGACGATCGAGAGCGGTGCACTCGCGAACCGCGGACTCGAGATCGCGTGGGCCGCCGACGCGGCCGAATTCTTCTTCCTGCAGGTGCAGGGCTCGGGCCGGCTGCGCCTGCCCGACGGGGGGGTCATGCGGATCGGCTATGATACGCAGAACGGCCGCGACTATGTCGGCATCGGCAAGTTGCTGCTCGACCGCGGCGAGCTTCAGCGCGGGCAGGCTTCGATGCAGGGGATTCTCGACTATCTGCGCGCCGATCCGGTACGCGGTGCCGCGGTGATGAACGAGAATCCGAGCTGGGTTTTCTTCCGCGAGCTGACCGGTCCGGGACCGCTCGGCGCGCTCGGCGTTCCCGTGACCGGTCGCGCCAGCGTCGCCGCCGATCCCAAATATGTCCCGCTCGGCGCTCCGGTCTTTCTCTCGCTCGACCGCGCGGAGCCCAATGGGCTGTGGATCGCGCAAGACACAGGCGGCGCGATCAAGGGCGCGAACCGCTTCGACAGCTTCTGGGGTGCAGGCGAAGAGGCGCGCGCGATCGCCGGCGGTATGTCGGGGCGCGGATCGGCGCTGCTGCTGCTTCCGCGCGCAAGCGTCGCACGGCTCACCATCCGCCTCTGACGCCGATGGGACGCCGGCTCGCCCCCGAAGAGACGGCGCTCTGGAAAAGGGTTGCCGCAACGGTCGAACCGATCGAGGGGCGACCCGCCCCGCTCGAGCCGAAGGGGCCGCCGACGGTCAAGCCCCCGAAAACGCCGCCGCGGAGCGTGGCCGTAGCGGCCGCGGCGCCGCGTCTTCCCGCGCCGCTCCCCTCGCCGCGCCGGACCTGGGCGGGGTCGACGCTCGATGGCCATTGGGACCGTCGGCTGCGCAAGGGGCTCGTCCGTCCCGATATGAGTATCGATCTTCACGGTCACAGCCTCGCGTCGGCGCAGGCGCTGCTCGACGAGGCGATCGGGCGTGCGCTGCTGCGCGGCGCGCGCGTGCTGCTCGTCGTCGCGGGGCGCCTTCGGCCGGGCGCCGACCGGCTGCCGCTGATGCACGGCGACCCGCGCCCGCGAGGCGCGATTCGGGCGTCGCTGCCCGACTGGCTTTCGGTTTCGCCCCACGCCGACCGGATCGTTGCGCTGCGCCCCGCGCACATAAGCCACGGCGGCGGCGGCGCGGTCTATGTGATCCTTCGGCGCAGCCGCGAGGACTAAAGGAAGGCGCGCATCAGGATGCCGCGATAGATGGCGGTCAAGTCGTGCAGGTCGGCGACGGCGACCGCTTCGTCGAGCTTGTGCATCGTGGCGTTGGTCAGCCCGAATTCGACCACCGGGCAGAGTGCGTGGAGGAAGCGCGCATCCGACGTCCCCCCCGTCGTCGACATTTCGGGCTGGATGTCGGTTTCGGCGTGGATCGCCTCGGCCACCAGGCCCGACAATTCGCCCGGCGGCGTCAGGAAAGCTTCGCCGGAGATCTTCCCGACGACCTTGGCGCGCGGTTCGACGTCGTGCGTGATCCGTTCGATCATCGCGACGAGATCGGCGCCGCGGTGCTGGTCGTTGAAACGGATCGACAGCCGTGCGCGCGCCGACGCCGGGATGACGTTGGTCGCGCCGTTGCCGACCTCGATATCGGTGAACTCGATGTTCGATGGCTGAAACCAGTCGGTGCCGCTGTCGAGGCTGACCGCCTCGATCGCCGCCAATATCCGCACCAGCTTCGGGATCGGATTGTCGGCGAGGTGCGGATAGGCGACATGGCCTTGCGTTCCCGGCACGTCGATCCAGATGTTGACCGATCCGCGCCGCCCGATCTTCACCATGTCGCCGAGCCGGTTCACCGAGGTCGGTTCGCCGACGACGATCATGTCGGGGCGGATGCCGCGTCCCTCCATATGCTCCATCAGCGCGCGGGTACCGAAGATCGCGGGGCCTTCCTCGTCGCCCGTGATGATCAGGCTGATCGTGCCGGCCTCGGCAGGGGTCGCCGCGGCGGCCGCGACGAACGCGGCGATCGCGCCCTTCATGTCGACCGCGCCGCGGCCATAGAGCAGATCGCCGCGAATCTCGGGCGCGAAGGCGTCGCTCGTCCAGCCGACGCCCGGGGGAACGACGTCGAGGTGCCCCGCAAAGCCGAAATGCCTCGGCCCCCTGCCTTCGCGGACGGCGAGCAGATTTTCGACCGGCCCGTCGGGCTCGATCCCGTCGATGAAGCGCTCGACCGTGAAACCGAGCGGCGTCAGCGCGGCTTCCAGCACGTCGAACACCGATCCGGTGGCGGGCGAGATGCTCGGCGCGGCCATCAGGGCCTGCGCCAGTTCGACGGGATCGACGGGCTGGGTCATGCCGTTCCCTTACCCGCTCGCGCCTCTGCAAGTCGAGGCTTTGCATCGCCGGTGCTTTGTGCGAAACAAAGGAGGAACAAAGAAAAGGGACCGCCATGCCCAAGCTCGACCTCGACACCATTCCGCAGACCAACGCCACGGGCTATCCGGCGCCTTACGACGCGGCGGTGCAGGGGCGCTGGTATCGCCGCCTCGCGCCGCCGACGGGGATCAGCGATTTTGCGGCGAGCCATGTCGTGCTCAAGCCCGGCGGCTGGTCGTCGCAGCGGCACTGGCATGACGGCGAGGACGAAATGCTGATCATGATCGCGGGCGAGGCGACGCTGGTCGAGGACGACGGCCGCTGGCCGATGCGCGCCGGCGATATTGCGGTGTGGCCCAAGGGCAGCACGAACGGCCATCACCTGATCAACGAAACCGATGCCGACTGCGTCTTCGTCGCGTTGGGCGGCGGCAAGAAATACGACACCGGCGGCGGCTATTCCGACATCGACATGCTGTTCGGCCCCGACGGCTATTTCCACAAGGACGGCACGCCCTATCCGGCGAAGCGGATTCCTTGAGCCGTCGAATGGCGGAAAAGGGGTGGGGAGCGGATGTTGCCTGCTTTCCCTTCGTCATCCCGGACTTGATCCGGGATCCATAGCTGCACCGTCGTCATGGACCCCGGATCAAGTCCGGGGTGACGATGAAGTTTGGGCGCAGCTCCATGTGATCCCCGGCGAAAGCCGGGGTCCAGAGCGGTGGGAAGCCGATGCCGCGCTGTTACGCTCTGGGCCCCGGCTTTCGCCGGGGATCACGTCAGGGATGTCGGCTTCCGGTCGAAACCTGCCGCCTGCCTAACCCTCGACCGGCCCTTCGAATTTCTCGATCACCCAATCCTCGGCCTGCGCGCCGCCGATCCATTCCTGCATGCACGGGTGGCTGATCACCGCCTGGCAATAGGGAATGGCGAAACGCGGCAGCGGGATCGAATAGGTCAGGAAGCGCGTCACGACGGGGGCGAACATGATGTCCGCTGCCGACCAGTCGCCGAACAGATAGTCGCCTTCGCCGCCGAAACGTGCGCGCGCCTCGGCCCAGATCTGCATGATGCGCACGACGTCGGCCTGGACGTCGGGGGCGAGTTCGGCCGCGGGGTAGATGCGGCGGATGTTCATGCTGTGGTTGCGGCGGAGCGCGGCGAAGCTCGAATGCATCTCGGCCGCCATCGAGCGCGCCATCGCGCGCGCCGCCATATCCTCGGGCCAATAGCCGCGCGTGCCGCCGGTCTTTTCGTTGAGATAGTCGATGATCGCCAGGCTGTCCCAGACGACGATGTCGTCGCCGTCCCAGAGGATCGGCACCTTGCCGCCCGACGGCGCGAACTCGTCGCCTTCGCGGCGGTTCGACCAGTCCTCGTCATAGAGCGGGACGGTGACTTCCTCGAAGGGCAGGCCGCTGTGCTTGGTCGCGAGCCAGCCGCGAAGGCTCCAGCTCGAATAGGCCTTGTTGCCGATGAACAGTTTCATGTCGAGCCCGCACTCCCAAATCCGTTCGCATCGAGCGAAGTCGAGATGCCCCTCGACCTTTCGCCAACCCGACGGGTGTCTCGACTTCGCTCGACACGAACGGCCGAGGAGTCAAGTCCGTAGCCTCCTAACTCTCGACCGCCTCCAGCACCGCGGCGCGCAGCTCGGCGATGCCCATGCCCTTTTCGCTGCTCGTCGCGATCACTTCGGGGTGCGCGGCGGGATGCTTGCGCGCCTCGGCCTCGGTCGCGGCGTGGACCGCGGCGAGGTCGGTCGCCTTGATCTTGTCGGTCTTGGTGAGGACGAGGCGATAGCTGACCGCGGCGACGTCGAGCATCTCGAGCACCTCGCGGTCGACGTCCTTGACCCCGTGGCGGCTGTCGATCAGCACGAGCGTGCGTTTGAGCACCTGCCGTCCGCGGAGGTAGTCGTTCACGAGGAAGCGCCATTTCTTGACGACATCCTTCGGCGCCTTGGCAAAGCCATAACCCGGCATGTCGACGAGGCGGAACACCAGCGGGTTGCCGACGTCGAAATAGTTGAGCTCCTGCGTCCGCCCCGGCGTCACCGAAGTGCGCGCAAGCCCGTTCCGGTTCGTCAACGCGTTGAGCAGCGACGATTTCCCGACGTTCGATCGGCCCGCGAACGCGATCTCGGGGACGCTCGGGCTCGGGAGATGCTGGAGGGCGGGCGCCGATTTCAGGAAGGCGATCGGCCCCGCAAACAGCTTGCGTGCCCGTTCCTGCCTCTCTTCGTTATTCTGGCCTTCCGCGCCCGGATCGATCTCGCTCACTTCGCCGGCGCCGCCTTCAGCGCCGGGAACTTGCGATACATGAACTGCTGCTGCGCGATCGACAGGCAGTTGTTCGTGATCCAGTAGAGCAGCAGGCCCGCCGCGAACGGCGCCATGATGAACATGAACATCCACGGCATGATCTTGAACACCTGCTGCTGCACCGGATCGGTCGCCTGCGGGTTCAGACGGAACTGCAGGAACATGGTGATGCCGAGGATCAGCGCGAGCGGCCCGAGCGCGAGGAGCGACGGCGGCGTGAAGTCGAGCAGCCCGAACAGGTTCAGGAAGTGCGCGGGATCGGGCGCCGAAAGGTCCTTGATCCACAGGATGAAGGGCTGGTGGCGCATTTCGATCGTCAGCATCAGCACCTTGTAGAGCGCATAGAAGATCGGAATCTGGATCACGATCGGCAGACAGCCCGCGAGCGGATTGATCTTCTCGTCCTTGTAGAGCTTCATCAATTCCTGCTGCTGGCGCGGCTTGTCGTCCTTGTAGCGTTCCTGCAGCGCCTTCATCTTCGGCTGGACGAGGCGCATCTGCGCCATCGAATGGAACTGGCGCTGCGCGATCGGGAACATCAGCAGGCGGATGATCAGCGTCAGCATCATGATCGCGACGCCGAAATTGCCGACCATGCGGAACAGCCAGTCGAGCAGCTTGAAGATCGGCACCTCGAAAAATTCGAACCAGCCCCAGTCGATCGCGTTCGACAGGCGGGTGATGTCGTCCTTGTCCTGATATTTGGAGAGGATGCCGACTTCCTTCGCGCCCGCGAAGATGCGGCTGGTCGTCGTGATCTGCTTGCCCGGCTCGACCTCAGTGAAGCTGCGCGCGAACAGCGTCTGGTAATTGTTCGCGGCCGGCGCGCTCATCGACGCGGTAACGCGCTCTCCCTTGGCCGGGACGATCGCCGCCAGCCAATATTTGTCGGTGAAGCCCAGCCAACCGGCCGAGTTATATTTCACCGCGCCGCTCTCATCGAGGTCCTTGTAGTTGACGTCGAAGACCGACTTGCCGTCCAGATAGCCGGTCGGGCCGACGTGGATCGTCCAGCTGTCCTGCTCGTGCGGGTCGGTCGGTTTGCCGAGGCGGTCGATCAGCGCGAAGCTGCTGGCGCTGACCGGCGCGGTGCCGGTGTTCGCGATCGTCTGCTTCGCGGTGATCAGATAATTGGCGTCGATGCTGTATTCGATGCGGAAGGTCTGGCCGGTCGCGTTCGACCAGCTCAGCGTCACCGGGGTCGACGGGGTCAGCTTCGCGCCCGTGGCGGTCCACACCGTCGTCGGGCCGGGCACCTGGATACCCTGCGCGCCCCAGCCGACGCTCGCGAAATAGGAAGCCTTGGTGTTGCCCGGCGCGAAGAGGCGCACGGGCGGTGCGTTCTTCTTGATCGTCTGGCGGTATTTCGTGAGCGTGATGTCGTCGATGCGCGCGCCGACGAGGTTGATCGACCCGGCGAGCGCGGGGGTTTCGATCGGCACGCGGTTCGCCGAGGCAACCGCGGTTTCGACCGGAACGAGCGCCTGCGCGGCGGGCGCCGCCGGTGCCGTGCCGGGAGCCGGCAGCGTCGCAGGCGCGCCCGGCGTTGCGGTCGTCGCCGTCGGCGAACCCGCGACCGTCTTGGTCACGTCGGGCTTCGTCGGGGTCGGAAAGAATTTCTGCGCGACGAAGTTCCAGCCCAGCAGGATGGCCGCGGAAAGCAAGATTGCCGTGATCCAGTTACGCTTGTCGTCCACGCTCTTCGGTCTCTCTTCGTCTCAAAATGTCGGGATAGGCCGCGCTCAAGGCACGGGGTCGTAGCCGTGACCGCCCCAAGGATGGCAGCGCAATAGCCGCTTTGTCGCCAACCAGCCACCCTTGATCGCACCATGGCGTTTCAGCGCGACGATCGCATATTCGCTGCACGACGGGGCATAGCGGCAGGTCGGCGGCAGGATGCGCGACGGGCCGAGTTGCCAGCCGCGCGCGACGAGGATGAGCAGGCGGGCGATCATATGGAAAGCCCGGAAAACCGCGCAACTTCACTCGCAAACGGCATGCGATGCAGCGCCCCGGCGATCATGGCCTGGCCGCCAGCTTCTTTGCCGCGCGCTTCAGCGCCGAATCGAGATGCTCGCCAAGCTCGGCAAAGGCGATGTCGTTGCCGCCGGGGCGGCCGATCAGCACATGGTCGGCGCCCGTGATCCCCGATTCGGGGAGCGCGGCGCGCGCGAGCGCGCGCAGGCGGCGCTTCATCCGGTTGCGGGTGACCGCGTTCCCGACCTTCTTGCTGACCGTAAAGCCGATGCCCGGCTGATCGTCGCCGTCGTCGCGTGCGCGGACGAGGAGGACGAAGCCGGGCATGGGAAAGCGAAGGCCGCGGTTAGCGGCCAGAAATTCGCTGCGTTTTGAAAGCGTTCGCACCAGCCTGGCTGGCAGCGAAGCGTCGTCGGTCAGGCCGACAGCTTCGCGCGGCCGCGAGCGCGACGGGCAGCCAGAACCTTGCGGCCGCCGACGGTTGCCTTGCGGGCGCGGAAGCCGTGACGGCGCTTGCGCACGAGGCGGCTCGGTTGATAAGTGCGCTTCATCGCGGTTTTCCCTAGATCTCGTCAAAAGCTGTAACAGAAAAGGGCCGCCAAGCGTGGGCGGCCACTGTTGGAGGCGCGGATAAGCAAGAGTCGGTGGAAAGTCAATCGCCATCTGGCGTTTCCAGCGCGGCCCGCGCCCGGCGCCGCGCGGCGCTGACGCGGCGCATGATCCGGTCGGCGCGTTCGCCATAGCCCGGATGGCTGCGTTTGAAGCGGACGTAGCGGCGTTTGGCCCAGGCGCTGTTCTGGAGGCAGAGCATCAGGCCGACGGGGAAGAGGATGATGAAGCCGGGGCCGGGCAGCACGCCGACGATCGGCGACGCTATGATCAGCAGCACGCCGAGGACGAACAGCGCGGTGCGGACCTGCGCGTTCGTTCGCAATCGCTGGTAAAGGCTGCGCTTTGCCATGGAATGCGATGTGGGAAGCGCTCAGGTGAGTTGCAAGTGTAAAGCAGCTGGGCCCGTGAGGGGCGAGGATCGGGAACGTCGGCTTTGGGGTGGGGAGCGAACGTTCCTACTTGACCGTCACCCCGGCGAAGGCCGGGGTCTCACCGTGCCGAGATGACGCACCGGCGAGATCCCGGCCTTCGCCGGGATGACGGTGAAGTTAGGCCCATCTCATGTGATCCCCGGCGAAAGCCGGGGTCCAGCGCGTCACAACTCGCATCGGCTTTCCACCGCTCCAGGCCCCGGCTTTCGCCGGGGATCACGTCGGATATGCCAGCCTCCGATCGAAAGCGGAGATTTGCGGCGTGCTCGGTCGGGGGGGGTCAGTTGAGCGTGACGAAGCGCGCCATGTCGTCGCGCGTCAGATAGCGGACGTCGTCGAACGGCGTCGCATTGGTCAGCGCATAGAAGGCGCGCGCCTTGGCGTCGTCCATGCCCATCTCGCGGTAATAGCCGAGATATTCGGCATGGACCGGATCGTTCGCGGGATAGTCGTTCGCCTCGCGGCCGGTCTCGTCGGCCCAGCTGTGGACGCCGAACTCGGCATTGGGTGCGGCGCGGCGGGTGCTTCCGGCGAGCCAGAGCTCGACTGCACCCGACCGCACCGAGCCGCCGCTCGGGACGACGGTTTCCAGACCCGCCCGGCGGATCGCGCGGGCGAGAATCAGGTTCGCTTCCTCGTCGAGGCTGCCGGGGCAGTCGACCATTTCGAGGCGCTTCAAATGCGGATAGGCCGCCATCATCGCGGCAAACTGGCGCGGGGTCGCCGAGGTGACGTCGCCCGCCATGCGGATCGTCGTGTCGTCGACGACCGCGAAGGGACCGAAATTCGCCTTCGCGCGCCCGAGCGTCGCGAGCGTGGCCGAAGGCGCATAGCGCCGCGTCGCGCCGAGATCGGCGTCTTCGGCGAGGTCCTCGTCGTCGAGCAGCGCGGCATTCTCGTCGATATATTCGGTGCCGTCGTCATCGCCGAGACCTTCATCGCCAGCATCGTCATAGGTCCAGGTGACCGTCGTAGTGACGGTCACGACCTGCGCATGCGCCGGCGCGAACGCGAGGATCGCCGCGAAAGCGGCGACGATCAGCGTGCGGATGAAGGCGGACGGCGAAACCATGCGTCCGCTTTCGCGCGGGCGCGATGACCAAATGGCAAAGCGGCAGTGTCAGCGGCGCGTTAACCGCATTTCGGGACTGATCAGCGCCCTCCAGAATCCGTTCGCATCGAGCGAAGTCGAGATGCCCATCGGAACGGCGCGACGCTGCCCGGTGTCTCGACTTCGCTCGACACGAACGGAATTGAAGTGGGAGTTATTCAGCTTCGCAGAGCGCCTTCAACTGTTCGGCGACCGCGCCCCAGCCGTCGATGAAGCCCATTTCTTCATGCTGCTTGTACGCCTCGTCGGTCCAGTGGCGCGCCCAGCCGGTGTAGCGGGTGCCGTCACCCTCGGGCGCGATTTCCCAGCCGCCGATCATGAACGGGCCCGTGGCGGCAAGGCGGCCGCTCGCGTCGCGAGCGACGGCGTCGGTCGCGACGAAGCGCACGCCGGGGACGACCTCGAGGAAGATGCCGTCGCTGACCTGTTCTTCGCCGTTCGGGCCGCGCAGGATGATCGCGTCGCGCCCGCCGGTGCGCCAGTCCTGCTCGACGATCTCGGTCATCCAGGGCTTGGGGCAGAACCATTCGGTGATGCGGTTCGTCATTACGTCCCACACTTTTTCGGGCGGCGCGGCGATGAAGATGTCGACGGACAGTTCGCGGGGAATCGCTCATCATATTCTCCATTGTCTTTCTTGGGGGAAGGGTCAGTCGCGGTCGGGGGCGCCGAGCGGGAAATAGGCGCGGTACGGCCGGGCATCCTCGACGCAGCGCGACACCGTCGGGTGCGCGAGGAGGCGGGCGCGATAGGCGCGCAGATTCTCGTATTTTTCGGGGATCTGATAGACCCAGTCGGCATAGAAGAGCGACGGCGCCGCGGCGCAATCGGCCAGGGTGAAGCCAAAGGGCGTCGCCCAGCCGCCGCCCGCGAGCTCCTTGTCGAGCCACGCGTAGATCGTGTCGAGCCGCGCATGCGTCTGTTCGACGATGATCGGCAGATGGTTCTCGGGACCGCGGATCGCGTCGTTCACGACCTCCTGCATCCGGTTCATCACCTGATTGTCGAAGATGCGATCGAACAGCCGGACCTTGAGCGCCGCGTCGAACTCTTGCGGGATCAGGCGCGGTTCGGGGACCAGATGGTCGAGATATTCGATGATGATCGACGATTCGAAGTACGGCACGCCGTCGTGGACGAGCAGCGGGAACTGCCCGACCGGCCAGTGCGCCTTCAGTTCGGGCATATGATCGGGGAACGCCGGGTCGACCGAGCGATAGTCGAAGTCGATCTCCTTCTCGTAGAGCGCGATCAGCACCTTCCAGGTGTAGGAAGAGAAGGGGTGGCCGTAGTAAATCAGCATCAATGGGCGTCCTTGCGCGTCAGCCATGCGAGCGGCAGGCCGATGAAAAAGATGTGCGGGAAGAGCGCGACGAGCCCCTTGACGAGATCCGGCGGCGGGAAGGGCGCGCCGAAGCGGAGCGGCAGGACGATCGCGTTCATCACCAGATAAAGGCCGAAACCGTAGAGGGTTCCGGTCAGCCACCATGGCTGGCGCAGCGCCGGTATGCGGCGGACGGCGAAGAACCAGAAGGCCACCATCGCGCCCATGATGGCGAAGTGCGTCGCGAGCCCCGCGAGCGCGCCGCCGACACCCCAGTCGCCCGCGCCGTCGCCGAAAGGGCCCTTGGCGACGCCGCGGAGCATCCTGCCGGGGTTGCTCCCCGCGAGCACGCTCCACACCGCCGCATAGGCGATGTCGAGCGTGCCGCAGAGGGCCCACGCGAAGGCTATGGGGCTACGCCGCGCCAACTTCTTCGCCCCGAACGGCGGCTTCGATCGCCGCGATGTCGATCTTTTTCATCGTCATCATCGCCTCGAACGCGCGCTTGCCGACCGCGGGGTCGGGGTTCGCCATCGCGTCGGTCAGGACGCGCGGGGTGATCTGCCAGTTGAGGCCCCATTTGTCCTTGCACCAGCCGCACGCGCTTTCGGCGCCGTCGTTGCCGACGATCGCGTTCCACAGCCGGTCGGTCTCTTCCTGCGTGTCGGTGTTGACCTGAAACGAAAAGGCCTCGGTGTGCGGGAAGATCGGGCCGCCGTTGAGCCCGATGCACGGCATGCCGAGAACGGTGAATTCGACCGTCAGCGCATCGCCCTGCTTGCCGCCGGGGAAGTCGCTCGGCGCATAATGGACCTTGCCGACTTTGCTGTTCGAGAAGGTCGCGGCATAGAATTTCGCGGCGTCCTCGGCATCCTTGTCGTACCAGAGGCAGAGGGTCACGGGGGTGTCGTTCGTCATTGTCTCTCTCCTTTTGGGGGGGGGCTGGGCGTTATTTACGCGGGCCGACGAAGCCGACCGATGTGCCCTGCGGATCGATCGCGTTCATCGCATATTCGCCGCCGGGGATTTCCATCGGTTCGTTGGTGATCGTGCCGCCGTTGGCGGCAACGGCGTCGCGGGCGCGGTCGATGTCGTCGACGCCGATATAGATGTTCCAGACCGGCACGGGATAGCCGGTCATCAGCGGCATCACCGCGCCGAGGCCGACGTCGCCGCGCTGGATGAAGCGATAGGCGCCAAGGTCGCCCATCGGCATCTCGCCCTCTTGGCTCCAGCCGAAATGCTTCTTGTAGAAGGCGATCGCGGCGTCGGTGTCGCTGGTGGCGAGTTCGTTCCAGCGCACATGCTGCGCTTCGGTGACCGAGAAGACGTCGCTCTCCATCCCCTCCATGCCCTCGGGGGGGGTGGGGTCCATGACATAGAAAGCGGCGCCCTGCGGGTCGGTGACCATCGCGATGCGGCCGACGGGAATGTCCATCGGCGGCATCTGCACCGTGCCGCCATCGGCCTTGATCGCTTCGACCGCGGCGTCGACGTCGGCGACGTGCAGATAGCCGATCCAGATCGGGCGCGCGCCGCCCGCGATCATGTCGGCATTGAGCGCCAGCACACCGCCGGCATTGCCGCCGTCGCTGCGCCCGATCATGCGATAATCCATGTCGCCGGCGGCGGGGTCGCGCTCGGACGCGATCGTCCAGCCGACGACCGCGCCATAGAAGCGCGCCGCGCCCGCCGGGTCGGGGATCATCAGCTCGTACCAGATGAAGTTCGATGCATCCGTCATGTCTTTCCTCCTTCGACGGTCGGAAAATAATCCCCGCGACCTTCGGGGGTCATGTCGAGCAGGCCCCACAGCGAATCGACGAGGTCGCCGGCGCGGTGGTGCTGGCCGGGGTCCGACGGCGCGAACGCCATCTCGCTGCCCCAGTGGTGGCGGATCGTATCACCGTCCTTGCGGAAGGTGTTGAAGATCGTCTCGTCCCATTCCTCGCCCTCTTTCAGCTTGCGCTCCGCGCGCATCGCGGCGGGGAATTTGCGCGTGTCGCCGAAATAATCGGCCGAATAGCGTGTCGTGACATCGGACAGGAAATTCATGTGCGGCCAGCCGCGCACGCGTGCCCATTCTGCGAGCCGCGCGATCGGCGACTTGGCGACGATATAGAGCGGCGCCCGGTCGTCGATGTAGCGCGCGCCGCCATCGACCGAGTCGAGCATATGCGTACAGCCCGGGCAGGGGACGTCGCGATCGGCGCTCCACATGAAGCTGTAGAGGATGATCGTCGGCTTGCCCGCGAACAGCTCTGACAGTTTCACCGTTTCGGGCCGCTGGTGCGCGCCGATGCGTTCGAAGACATAGTCCTCGGGGATTTCGCCGCCGGGCGGCAGCGCGCGGCGCTTCGCCGCGACCGCCTCGATCTGGCGACGGAGCGCGATCTCGTCGTCGAGCAATGCGTTGCGCGCGGCGCGATAGTCGGCGCTCTCGTTGGGGTAGGTTATGTGGTCCATGGCTTATCTCTCTTGATCCTCCCCACCGCGAAGCGGAGGGGAGGGGGACCATCCGAAGGATGGTGGAGGGGTTGCGAGCGAAGCGAGCGCGCTACGCGCGACCCCTCCACCACCGCTTCGCGGCGGTCACCCTCCCCATGGCTGCGCCAAGGGGAGGATCTTCCGCTCAGGCCATCACTATCGGCTCGAAACCACCATAGATCATCCGCTTGCCGTCGAAGGTCTGGTCGTTCGGATCGTGCTGCATCCGCTCGTCCTTCATCAGCTTTTCCCAGCCCTGGGTGCGCGTCTCCTTGTCGGGCCATTCGACCCAGCTGAACACGACGCTTTCGCCGTCCTGCTTGTGCGCGGCGCGGTTGAAGTCGGTGACCTTGCCGTCGGACACATCGTCGCCCCACGCCTCGACGACGCGCGTCGCGCCATAGTCGCGGAACACCTCAGACGCCTTGTCGGCCATCGCGCGATAGGCGTCCTTGTTGCCGTCGGGGACGGGGACGACATAGCCGTCGGTATAGCCGGTGCTGCCGTCGGCCCCCCAATTTTCTCCGGCGTCGTCGACGATCGATTCGAAGCCGCCGATGATCATGCGCTTGCCGTCGAACGGCATGTCGCCGCCCATCGCCGCCATGCGCGGGTCGTTCATCATCTTCTGCGTCGCGGCGTCGCGCGTCGCCTTATCGGGATATTCGAACCAGCTGAAGACGACGGTCTCGTCGGGCTTGGCCTGCACGGCGCCCTTGAAATCGTTGAGCTTGCCGTCGGGGACGTCGTCGCCCCAGCATTCGACCATGCGCGCGACGCCGAATTCCTTGAACAGCGGTGCGGCGTCGGCGGCGTGCTTGCGATAGGCTTCCTTGTTGGCGGTCGGCACCGCGAGCACAAATCCTTCTACATAGGTCATCGTTTCTCTCCTTGGGGGCTCAGAGGGGGGATCAGGCGGCGGGTGGACCCGCTTCTTCGCTGAAGGCGGTCAGCTGCGCGTCCATCGCGCGCTGGAAGGCGGGGCGGGCGAGGCAGCGGTCGAGATAGGCCTGCAGCCTCGGCTGTTCGGCGATCAGACCCGCCTCGACGGCTTCGCGGAGCACGGTCGCCATCGCGATGTCCGCAACGGTGAATTCGCCGGCGAGATAGGGCTTGTCGCCGATCGCGTCGTTCAGTCGGCCGAGGCGGCCCTGGATGAACTCGATCAGGCTCGGGCGGCGGAGCTTCGCCCATTCCTCGTCCTTCGCGAAGATGTCGACATTGCCGAGCTCGAACAGCATCGGCTCGACGCTGTTATAGGCGGCGAAGAGCCAGGCGAGCGTGTTGGCGCGCGCCTGCGGATCGCGGGGCATCAGCCGCGCGTCCTTTTCGGCGAGATGGAGCAGGATCGCGCCGCTTTCGAACAGGCGGATGCCGCCGTCGTTGAGCACGGGGACCTGGCCCCACGGCTGGAAGAGGAAATGGTCGGCGGGGCGGTTGACCGCGCTGATCAGATGTTCGGCATAGTCGAGCCCGATTTCCTCGCACGCCCAGCGCGGGCGGAGGTCGCGGACGAAGCCGCGGGCGAAGTCGGGGACCCAGTCGAAGGCGGTGACTTCGAGCTTGCTGTCGGGGTTCACGGGCATGTCTAGTTCCTCTTCCCTTTGATGTAGGCGACGATCGACATGGCGTGACCATGGCCGAGGCCGAAATCCTGCTTGAGCCAGTCGGTGACCGCGGTCGCCTTGACGCCGGGGGCGAGGCCGTTCGCATCGGCCAGCCCCTTTTCGATGGCGATGGCTTTCAGATCTTCGGCCGATTTGCCGGTCTTCGCCTCGACATTGTCGAGATAGGCCTGGAAGCTCATGCGCCATCTCCTTTGGTCCAGCTTCCTTTCGAGAGCGGGATCAGCGCGCGGACGCGCGGATCGCGGAGCCACAGGCCTCCCCACAGCATGACGCCGAGATAGACGCCGAACAGGCTGTGGCTCAGCAGCGGGCTGCCAATCCGGACATGCGTCGCGATCGCGCCGCCGAGATAGCCGGTTATCAGGATCGCGCCGAGGATCGCCGTGCGCGGCCAGATGTAGAGCAACGTCGGGATCAAAAGCAGGAGCCCGAGCATCGTCATCGTCGGGACGTCGAGCGGCCAGCCGAGACCCGGCGGGCTGTATTTGATCGCGGTCGCGGGCGACGCGAGTTTGAGCCCGGCGTCGAAGAGGAGGAAGAGGATCACCAGACCGCTCAAGACGCGGCCGGCGATCAACTGACCCTTTGCGGGGACTGCGTCGGTCATGTCTCTTCCTCCCTTCTTGGCTCTGTTATGCGACGGCTTCGGCGGGTTCGCCGGCGGGGATCGCGGCCGGATCCATCCACATCACTTCCCAGATATGGCCGTCGGGATCCTCGAAGCTGCGGCCGTACATGAAGCCGAAATCCTGCGTCGGGGTCGGATCGGCCTTGCCGCCGGCCGCGACCGCCTTGTCGACCTGTCCGTCGACCGCTTCGCGGCTGTCGGCCGAGACGCAGAGCAGCACCTGTGCGCTGCTGTGCGCGTCGGGGATCGCCTTCGACGTGAAGGTCGCCCATTTTTCATGCGTCAGCAGCATGACGTGGATCGACCCTTCCTCGACCACCATGCACGCGGCGGTGTCGTCGGTGAAGGCGGGGTTGTTCACCGCGCCGACGGCTTCGTAGAAGGCCTTCGACTTGGGCAAGTCGGTGACGGGCAGGTTGATGAAGATCATCTGCGGCATTTTGTCTCTCCTCGGGATTATCGTTGTCGGTCAGGCGGCGACTTCGGGGACCGGCGCCTCGCCGTTCGCGACCGCGGGGTCCATCCAGAAGGGCCCCCAGACATGGCCGTCGGGGTCGAGGATGTCGCGGCCGTACATGAAGCCATGATCCTGCACCGGATTGACGTCGGCGGTGCCGCCCGCGGCGGCGCCCGCCTCGACCATCGCATCGACCGCCTCGCGGCTGCCGAGCGCGAGCGCGAGCGAGACCTCGCTCGATCCGGGCGCGGCGATCGGGCGGTCGGTGAAGCCCTTCCACTTCGCGTGCGTCAGGATCATCACGAAGATCGTGTCGGACCAGACCATCGCGGCGCCGCCGTCGTCGCTGAAGCGCGGCTCGTTGGTGAAGCCGAGCGCTTCGTAGAAGGCCTTCGACTTCGCCAGATCGGCGACGGGCAGGTTCACGAAGATCATCCTGGGGGTATCGGACATATGGGGGCACTCCTCTCGTTGAAATCTATATCAAATCCGTCCGAACAACATCCGGACATAACGCTTCAGATGCATGACGGTGCCGCGCGCAATCGCCGGGTCGTTGGTCGTTTTGGCCAGGACGAAGGCGCCCTGCAGCACCGACTGGACATGCTGGGCGAGCCCGATCGCGGTGACGTCGTCGGGCACGCCATACATGTCCATCGCGGCCTGGATGTCGGGGGCGAGCGCTTGGCAATAGGCGTTGATGCTCGCCTCGCACGCGGCGCGGATGCGGTCGCTCGTCGCATAGGCTTCCTGCACCATCGTGCCGACGAAGCAGGTATAATCCTCGGTCGGGCCGTCGAGCATCGACAGGCGGAAATCGATATGGCCGAGCAGCCGGTCGAGCGGATCGCCCAGCCGGTTGTGCGGCGCGAGTTCGAACATCGGCCGCGCGCGCTCGGTCCAGCCTTCGGCGGCAGCGACGCCCAGCGCTTCCTTCGATTCGAAGTGATGGAAGAAGGCGCCTTTCGTGACGCCCGCCACCGCGCAGATCTCGTCGACGCTGGTCGCGGCATAGCCCTGCTTGCGGACGGTGGCGTGGGCGGCGGCGATCAGCGCGGCGCGCGCGCTGCCCCGCGGGGCGCGGGCCTTGGGGGCGGAGGAAGGCTGAGTCCTGTTCATGCGAATCGACATACCGACCAGTTGGTATGTTGTCAAACGCGCTGCGACGGATTGCGCCAAGGCGGCGCTAAATGGACTCGACGCTTGCGGCGTGCGGCGTAAGACGGTCGGGAACAAAGGGGGATCATGGTCGCGATCGTTTCAACCGTCGCCTATCTCGGCATCGACGCGCGCGGGGTCGAGGTGCAGTGCCAGATCACGCCCGGAATGCCGCGCTTCGTCGTCGTCGGCCTGCCCGACAAGGCGGTCGGCGAAAGTCGCGAGCGCGTGCGCGCGGCGATCGCCGCGATTGGGCTTTCCTTGCCGCCGAAGGTGATCACCGTGAACCTGTCGCCCGCCGACCTGCCGAAGGAAGGGTCGCATTACGACCTGCCGATCGCGCTCGCGCTGCTCGGCGCGATGGGGGTGATCGATGCCGAGACGCTGAGCGGCTATGTTGTCGTCGGCGAGCTGGGTCTCGACGGACGCGTGGCCGCATCGCCGGGGGTATTGCTCGCGGCGATCCATGCAGCGAGCGTCGAGTGCGGGCTGATCTGTCCGGCGGCGCAAGGGCCCGAGGCGGCGTGGGCGGGCAGCGTCGAGGTACTCGGCGCGCCCGACCTCCTGTCGTTGCTCGGCCATTTCAAGGGCAGCGCGCCGCTGCTTCCGCCGTCGCCCGGCGAGGTCGAGGTGCCGGTCCGCAGCGCCGACCTGTCGCAGGTGAAGGGGCAGGAAATCGCGAAGCGCGCGCTCGAGATTGCGGCGGCGGGCGCGCATAATCTGATGATGTCGGGGCCGCCGGGCGCGGGCAAATCGCTGATGGCGGCGTGCATGCCCGGCATCCTGCCCGACCTGACGCCCGCCGAAGCGCTCGAAGTGTCGATGATCGCCTCGGTCGCGGGGACGCTCGACGGCGGGCGGCTCGTTCGTGCGCGGCCGTTCCGTGCGCCGCACCATTCGGCGTCGATGCCCGCGCTCGTCGGCGGCGGCCTCCGCGTGCGCCCGGGCGAGGTCAGCCTGGCGCATCTGGGCGTGCTGTTCCTCGACGAGCTGCCCGAATTCCAGCGCGGCGTGCTCGACAGTCTGCGCCAACCGCTCGAGACGGGCGAGGTCAGCGTCGCGCGCGCCAATGCGCATGTGACTTTCCCGGCCCGCGTGCAGCTGGTCGCGGCGATGAACCCGTGCCGCTGCGGCCACCTCGGCGACCCCGCGCTCGCGTGCAGCCGCGCGCCGCGCTGCGCCGCCGACTATCAGGCGAAACTCTCGGGGCCGCTGCTCGACCGCATCGACCTGCACGTCGAGGTCGAGGCGGTGCGCGCCGCCGATCTCGTCCTGCCGCCCCCCGCCGAGGGCAGCGCCGAGGTCGCGGCGCGTGTCGCCGCGGCGCGCGATGTCCAGACCCTGCGCTATGCCGGTCACAAGGCGCGGACGAATGCCGAGATCGACGGCGACCTCCTCGAAGCGGTCGCGACCCCCGACGAACCCGGCCGGCAATTGCTTGCGCGGGCGGCCGAGGCGATGCACCTCTCGGCGCGCGGCTACACGCGGATCCTCCGCGTCGCGCGCACGATCGCCGACCTCGCAGGCGCCGCGAGCGTCGGCCGCATTCACATCGCCGAAGCGCTGAGCTACAGGCGGCAGGCACCGCGGAGTTGATGATGGAAGAGATCGCCTTCGACGCCGACGTCATCGAGTGGCGCGGGCCGGCGCCCTATCTCTTTGCGGTCGTTCCCGACGATCATGTCGCCGGCATTCGCTATGCCGCGCTGACCGAAAGCTATGGCTGGGGGGTGGTGCCGGTGATCGTGCGGGTCGGGTCGACCGGTTTCACCACCTCGCTGTTTCCGCGCGACGGCGGCTATCTGCTCCCGATCAAGGTCGCGGTACAGCGCGCCGAGGGCGTCGTGCGCGGCGGCCGGATCGGGGTGCATATGCGTGTCGGGCGGCCGCGCGGTTAAAGGCGGTAAAGATTTTCCAAGAATTTTGATGCAATAGGGGCGGCATGTCGGGGGACGGACCATATCTGGCGAGACTGTGGCGGCGGCTTGCGCTCGGCCTCGCGATGCTCGTCCTCGTCCCGTTTTACGCCCCGGCGAACGCCGAAACGCTGAAGGTCGATCGCGCGCTTTGCCACGCGGAAACGCGTCTCGACGTCGCCGACGCCGCGCTTCCCTCGCTTGCTTTCTCCTGCACCGGTTCGCCCGCAGGCTATCATGATGCGAGTCTGTGGCTGCGCGCCGAACCGCGGCGCGTGACATCGTGGCGCGACGACGTGGCGTTGATGGTCCACCAGTCGCGGTTCGACCGGCTCGCGGTCGCCTTTACCTACGCCGACGGGCAGGTGCGCTGGCAGCAGGTGCGGCAGGGCGATTATGGATCGCACTGGCGCGCGGGCGGGCAGATCATGTTCGAAGCGCCCGAGCGGACGGTACCGCTGACCGCGGTGACGCTGCGCTTCGACCGGCTCGCGAGCGTCGACCTGTTGCGCGCGCGGCTGGTCCCCAAGACCGACGCGGTCGTCCAGTCGACGGGTATGGCGGTCGCGATCGGAGCGGCGCTGACCCTGCTTCTCGTCAGCGGAATCTATAGCCTGTCGCTAGCGGTCGCGGTGCGCCGGCAATATCTCGCCTGGCAGGCCGGATGGTCGGCGACGATGCTGTTGTGGGGCGCAGTCTGGTCGCAGGCGCATCTGGGCCTCGCGCCGCAGCTTGCCGGCACCGCATCGGCGCAGATCGCCACCTTCCTCTCCTGCCTAGCGATCGCCATCGCGACCGCGAGCGCCGTGCTAGCGATCGACGCGCGGCTCGCAGCGCGATCCCTGCGGATCACGGCACTGATACTCGGCGGGATCGTCGGGATCGTCGGCGTTCCGCTGGCATTGATCCGCAGCGAAAGCCTGGCGCAGTGGGGCGACGCGCTGGGGCTCGTCGTGCTCGCCGACCTGGCCGTCGTCGCGCTTTATCTGGGCATCGCGTGGCGCCGGGGTTCGGTCGAGGCGCGCGACTTTCTGGCGGCCTGGTGCCTGCCGATGGCGGTGCTCGCCTTCATCCATATCGTCGACGTCGACGACAGCTTGTGGGGCGGCGGATCGAAGATCATGGTGCTGCTCGCGGCGACCTGGCAGGCGCTGTGGCTGTCGGCCTCGGCGACGCGGCGGCTCGCGCAGCTTCGTATCGAGCGCGACAGCGCACGCGCGGCCGAAGCCTTTGCACAGCAGCTTGCGCGGCGCGATCCGCTGACCGGGCTGCTCAACCGGCGCGGCTTCGTCGAAAGCGTGACGCCGTTGCTCGACCGCGCACGCGCCGACGATCTCAGCGCCGCGCTGCTGCTCGTCGATATCGACCGATTCAAGTCGATCAACGACGTCCACGGCCATGATGCCGGGGACGCAGTGCTGTGCGAGGTCGCGCGGCGGATCGAGCGCTGGGAGGGGCCGATGTGTACCGTCGCGCGGCTCGGCGGCGAGGAATTCGGCCTGCTGACCGTCGGAATGGAAGGGATCGTCCTCAGCCGCTTCGCCGAAAGCGTCCGGCGCGGCATCGCTGCGTGCGACCATAGCGTGGTGATCGGCGAAGGGAGCGTTACCGCGAGCGTGGGCGTTGCCGAAGTCCGGCCCGCGGGCGATTTCCAGCAGCTCTACCGGCTGGCCGACGAGGCGCTCTATGATGCCAAGCGCGCGGGCCGCGACTGCGTCGTCGTGCAGCGCTGCCTGAACGGCCCTTCGGACGATCCGCCGGGCCGCGAGGCAGCGCTCTCGAGCTGACGATGGCGATAATCTTGGAAAAGTTAAACCGTTCGCCCTGAGCTTGTCGAAGGGCCGCTCTTCTCTTCGGCGTCAAAGAAAGAACGGTGCTTCGACAAGCTCAGCACGAACGGAAAAGGATTGACTGGGTCCGGGCGGGAGCTGCTTCCGGCACCCGGCACCCTCGTTCAGAGACCGAGCGACTTGTTCTCGACGACTTCGAGCGGCGGCGGCGACTTCACCGCACCGGCGCGGCGGTGCGACAGCTTGCCTTCGACCTTGCCGCCGTTTTCGATCGTGATCGTCTCATAGATCACGTCGCCGGTGATGCGCGCGGTCGCGTGGACGATGAGCGTCTTCGCCTCGATCGACCCGTCGAGCAGGCCCGCGATCTTCGCGGTGTCGGCCATGACCGCGCCCTTGATCTCGCTCGCCTCGCCCTGGACGAGGTTGGCGCATTTGAGATCGCCGTCGATCTTGCCGTCGACGTGCAGGTCGACGCTGGCCGAGACGTTGCCGGTGATGACGACGTCCGATCCGAGGACCGAAAAGGTGGTGTGACGTGCGCCGGTCGCCATCTTAGCGGGCACCGTGGCTGGCAGCGAGGGCACCGACTCGCTGTCGGGCGTCGTCTTTGACTTCGAGAACATCGGCTTTGGCCTCCAGGAAACGGCGCGGATTGACCGCGACACCGTTCAAACGAACTTCGAAATGCAGATGGCTGCCGGTCGAACGGCCGGTCGAGCCCATCTTGGCGATCTGCTGGCCGGCGGCGACCTGGCTGCCGACCGTGGTGGTGAACCCCGACAAGTGGGCATAGCGCGTCAGGATGCCCTGGCCGTGGTCGACTTCGACGACATTGCCATAGCCCGACTTCTGGCCGACGAAGACGACGCGGCCGGGCGCCGCGGCGACGATCGGCGTGCCGATCGGACCGCGGAAGTCGAGCCCTGCGTGCATCGCGCCGGCGCCGGTGAACGGATCGCTGCGATAGCCGAAGCTCGACGTCATCATCAGCACGTCGGCGGGCTTGCCCGAGGGAACGGCGACGAGCGTGCGTTCGAGGACTTCCATGCGGAACAGCGCGCCTTCGAGCGCAGCGAACGAGGGGCCGAAGGCCTTCGCCTTGCCCATCTTGCCGCGGTAGGGAATGAACGGACCACCGCGGCCGGCTGCGGCGCTGCGGACGAGCCCCTTGGCATCGAGCCCGAGCTGCGCAACGGCGACCTCGGCCTTCGCCGCGCGCTCGTTGACGGCGGCGAGCAGGCGGCCCGCGAAGATTTCCTGGCGCTTTTCGATGCGCGCGAGCGCCTGTGCCTCGGGGGGCAGGTTCGGATCGATCGCGCTGGTTTCGAGCGCGGCGGGCTCTGCCGCCGTCGCGGTTCCGGCTTCGGGCGTCACCGCCGCAGGTTCGACGCCGAAATGATCCTTCGACCATTGTTCGAGCTGGCCCTGGCGCTCTTCGAGGTCGGCGGCCGTCTCCGCGACGCGGTCGCGGTATTTGGCGATGCGGGCTTCCGCAGCGGCGGCGGCCGCCTGCTTTTCGGCGACTTCGGCGCGTTCGCCCGAGGTCAGGAGCTGGTTCGCGAGGATGGCAAGGGTGACCCCGGCCCACGCGAGCAGCACCGCACCGGCGATCAGCGCGACGCGCTTTTGCCAGACGGCCGAAATACGAAGGAAGCGCACGTGACCGTGCGTTCGGATGAAGATTTCATGGTCCTGAAACAGCGCGGAAACGCGCCGGCGCAAATCGCGCAGACCCATTGTTTTCGAAGACAAGTGGCGACCCCATCTTGTTGTTCTGTAGGGCCCTCCGCCCCGACTTGATGGGCCCCTTATCAGCCCGTTTGCCCCCTTGCGAATCTTTGGGAGGCGACTCGCGCCGAGTCGAACATGACTCGCGGTGAACGGTGTCAACGCGCGCAACCCCTGCCGTTTTGGCAGGGTTTCGCGGCGCGAATCGCCCGTTAACATTGACGGCTTGCTTACCATTTCCGGGTAGGGAAAGGTGATGACGCACATGCCCCAACTCACGATTCCAGACGACGCGAATGCGGCGGAAGATCAGGCCTCCGCCGGCACGGTGCGCCCGCGGTCGGCGGTCAGTGCAGGGGTCGGCATCGTCGGCCTCGCGGGGCTGGTGACCTATCTTCTCGCCGCGCGGCACGCCCCCGCGATCGCCGCCTGGCTCGGCATCGATTGGGACGGGCGCGGGGTGATGAACGGGCCCAATTCGGCGATCGCGAGCGTGCTCGCGTGCGGCGTTCCGATGGTGCTCTGGTCGGTCTTCGTCGACAAGGTCCACCGCAACCCGTCGACCGGGATCGACTGGGCCCGGCGCCGCGCATGGCGCGAAACGCTCGACATCAGTCTGACCAAACTCGCCGGCCTTTGGGCGACCTGGGCGCTGATCGCTGCCTTCTATGCGACGATGCGCTATTATTGGGCGGGCAATTATGCCTTTTCGATGGACCTGCTCGAACGCGCCGCGCCGTGGCTGTTGCTGGTTTCGGTCCCGTACATGCTCTGGCTCGATCGGCGGATGATCGAACCGCGCGACGGCTGCTACCAGTTCGGCCGCTGGCTCGTCGCCCCGGGCCAGCCGGTCGACGGGCGCGCGATCGCACACCATTTCCGCGCCTGGGCGGTAAAGGGCTTTTTCACGGCCTTCATGCTGTCGATCGTGCCGGGCAATTTCGCTTCGTTGGTGAGCGTGTCGATGGGCGAGGTGCTCGCCAATCCCTACATGACCGGCATCTGGACGATCAATCTGCTCTATCTGGTCGACGTCCATATCGCGACCGTGGGCTATATCCTGACGATGAAGCCGCTCGATTCGCACATCCGGACGGCGAATCCCTATTTCATGGGCTGGGTCGCCGCGATCGCCTGTTATCCGCCGTTCGTGCTGATGGACGGCGGCCCGCTCGACTATCAGGTGAACGGCGCCGACTGGGGCTATTGGCTCGAGGGGCACCAGACGTTGCTGACCGTCTGGGCGGTCGCGCTGGTCGCACTCGTCGGCGTCTATGCCTGGGCGACGATGGCGTTCGGCATCCGCTTTTCGAACCTGACGCACCGCGGCGTCATCACGCATGGCCCGTACAGGTTCACGCGCCACCCAGCCTATGTCTCGAAGAATCTGAGCTGGTGGGTCGCCTCGATGCCGTTCCTCGTCACCGCGGGCGGGGCGATCGAGGCGGTACGCAACACGCTGCTGCTCGCAGCGGTCAGCGGCATCTATTACTGGCGTGCAAAGACCGAGGAGAAGCATCTCCTCGCCGATCCGGCCTATCAGGCGTACTGGAATTGGGCGCAGGCGAATGCACCGGTGCCCCGCCTGTTCGCGAAGCTGTGGGGCCGCAAGCGGCCGCTCATCCGCCTCGAACCCGATCCGCGCGTCGGCCCGGTCGCCTAGGCCGCCCTATTCGGCCGGGGCCGCCGCGGCGGCTTCGGCGGCGCGCTTTGCCTGCAGCTCGGCATAAGCCTTGTTGATGACGCGCCAGGCATGTTCGCAATCGCGCTGGTCGGAACGGCGCTTGCTCGCGCAGATTTGGTCGAGGCGCTGGAGGATGCGGGCGTTGCGATCGGGCCCCGCCTGGTAATTGCTCCACAGCGAAAAGGCGTTGGCGCCCATCACCGCGGCCGAGGGCATGTCGGCGGCCGAGACGGCGACGGGACCGGTCACAAGGCCGGCGGCGGCGAGGGTCATTGCGAGATAGCGCATCATCCTGAACTCCCGATCATCCAAGTTCATGATAACATGGAATCTTTGGTTCAGGAAGGTCCGTCGGCGCGGGGACATCGCCCCCGCGCCAACGCGATCGTCATCAGAATTTGAAGCCGGCCTCGACACCCCAGATGCGGGGTTCGTTGACGTAGCTGGTGATGTTGTTGAAATCGATGCCGCCGGTCGGCGAGGCGTCGTTCGTGATGTTGCGCACGAAACCCGCGACGTCGAAGCGGTCGGTGCGATAGCCGACGCGCAGGCCGCCCTCGATCATCTTGTCGTCGGAGAATTCGACCGAACGATAGAGGAAGAACTGCACTTTCGAGCGATAATACCAGTCGGTGAACGCATAGATGGCGCCATCGCCGACGGGGATTTCATAGCCCGCGGTCCAGTTCAGCGTGAACTTGGGCGACTGCGGCAGCTGGTTGCCGTCGATCGAATAGATGCCGGGGCTGCCGGGGCGGACCGGGTCGAGCACGGTGCACGGCGTCGCCGAGCCGCAGCCCGCGACGAAGGCGTTGGCATCGTCGATCTTCGCGACGTTCCAGGCGCCGCCGACCGAGAAGGTCAGTCCGCGCGCCGGCGCCGCCTGCAGTTCGGCCTCGATGCCGTGACCCTTGGCGTCAACGTTGAGCAGGCTCGCGACGTTCGACGTGCCGCCGACCGCGGTCAGCTGCAGATCCTTGGTGTCGAAATAATAGCCGGTCAGGTTGAAGCGGACGCGGTTGTCGAGGAAGGCGGTCTTGATGCCCGCTTCGTACGACATCGTCTCTTCCTGATCTGCGGTCGAGATGCTGCGCGAGAAGGTCAGGCGGCCCTGCACCGACGGCGCGCGATAGCCGCGTGCGACGCGGGCGTAGATGTTGAAGCCGTCGGTCGCTTCCCACGTCGCGCTCGCGTCCCACGTCAGCAGCTTGCCCTTGACCTTGGCGGCCTGCGGCGGGACCGGCGTGTTCGGATTGACGACGAAGATCGGGCGCGTTTCGACCGGACGCGACGCGACGAAATCGCGCGTGTCGTGATTGTAGCGCGCGCCCGCCTGCAGCTTGAAGCCGTTGTCGAACGCATAGTTCACCGAACCGAAGAGGCCGTAGGCCTCGCTGTCCTGACGCTGGATCGCGATCGCCGACGGGGTCGCGTCGGTCGGGCCGCCGAATTCGAAGCTCGAGATGTCGAGCTTTTCGTCGAAGTAGAAGGCGCCGAACTGATAGCCGAGCCCGCCGCTGTTGTTCGACGCGACGCGGACTTCCTGCGTGAACTGGTCGAGGCTCGGCACATTGTCCTGGCTCTGCGCCTGGAAGGGGATCAGGCCCGGACCCGACACCGGCAGGAAGACGGCGCCGAAGCCGCCGTCGATGTCGCCGCGGCTGCGGAAATTGCCGTTCCAGTACGAACTGATCGAATAGAGCGTCACCGCGCCCAGATCATATTCGAGGTTCAGCCCGACATTATAGGTGTTGAGCTTCTGGAAATTGAGCCCGTCCTGATAGACCTTGTCGCGTTCGAACTCGGTGCCCGCGCCGCCGAGGCCGACGAGGTGGTTGCTGCCCGGAACCTGCGTGTTGGCGCGGAAGATGATCGCCGAGCCGTCATAGACGCGGACCTGACCGATCAGGCGGCCGGTGAACGGGCCGCTCTCATACTGGAGCTGCAGGCGCGCGGCAATGTCGTCATAGCCGCCGAGGTCCTTCTTCGGGGTGGTCGCGATATTGTCGACCCAGTCGTCGCGGTGCTGGAACAGCGTCGAGAGGCGGACCGAGAAGCCGTTGTCGTCGGCGGCACCCGCCGCGACCTCGACCTGGCTGGTGCCGTAGCGGCCATAGCTGGCGCGCGCATAGCCGCCGGTCTTGCCCGGCTTGACGGTGTCGAACTTGACGATGCCCGCCGGGGTGTTGCGGCCGAACAGTGTACCCTGCGGCCCGCGGAGGACTTCGACGCGGTCGAGGTCGAAGATCGGGAAACCCTTCAGGATCGGGATTTCGAGCACGACGTCGTCATAGACGAGGCTGACCGGCTGCGAGGCGTTGAGGTCGAAGTCGGTGTTGCCGAGACCGCGGATATAGAAGCGCGGGAAGGTGCGTCCGAACGAGCTTTCGATGTTGAGGCTGGGGACGCGGCCGGCGAGGGCGCGGACGTCCGAACCGGTCGAGGTGATCGCGCCGAGCGTGTCGCCCGACAGGACGCTGACCGCGACGGGCACGTCCTGCAGGCTTTCCTCGCGGCGCTGCGCGGTGACGACGATGTCGCCGAGGCCGGCGTCTTCAACGGCGGGCGCGGTGTCCTGCGCGGCGGCGGGGGCGGCCCAGCTGCCGGCGGCAAGGGCGATGGTTATAGCGATAGCGGAAGGAAAGTGGCGCATGGCAAGCTTCCTGAAAGAGGTGACGATGGGAGAGGTACGAAAAGCCTCCGCTCTTTGGCCGCCGCGGCGCACGCGATCAATCGCGGAAGCGCGGGCCGGCGACCTTCGTGTAGGCAGTGTTGCCGAATTGCTGCACTTTTGAGGCTTGGGGAAGGGACGGGCAGGTAGCGACCGATTGTGGACATAGCTGACGTGATCCCCGGCGAAGGCCGGGGTCCAGGGCGGTGGAAAGCCGACACCGCGTTGTCACGCTTTCGCCGGGGATCACATAGAGCCGCGCCCACTTGATCGTCACCCCGGACTTGATCCGGGGTCCCGCTTGACGTCGAAGCCAGCCTATCCATCAAAAAGCGGGATCCCGGATCAAGTCCGGGATGACGAAGGGATAGGAGGCAACGTCCGCTCCCCACCCCAAAGCCGCCGTAGCTGCCTAAAAGCTGAGCTCGTCGTAAATCTTCGCAAGGTCGTGCCCCCACGGCCCCTCATAGCGGTCGAGCAGGTCGTGCGCGGGCGACTTGCCCGAGGCGGCGATGCGGCGCAGCGGTTCGAGGAAGCCGACCTCGTTGTCGCCCATCGAATTGACCTCGCCGCGCGCCGCGAGGCCTGCGGCCGCGATGTCCAGAACGCGGTGCGCAAGCTCGCCGACGGTGCCGCCGCCGGGGGCGGGCGCGTCGAGGCCTTCGCTCGGGACCGCATCGCGCAGCGTCTGCTGGTCCTCGATGCTCCAGTCCTTGACGAGATCCCACGCCGCGTCGAGCGCGCCCTGATCATAGAGCAGGCCGACCCAAAGCGCGGGGAGCGCGCAGATGCGGTTCCACGGCCCGCCGTCGGCGCCGCGCATTTCGAGGAAGCTCTTGAGGCGCACTTCGGGGAAGGCGGTCGAGAGATGGTCGTTCCAGTCGGAGAGGCGCGGCAGCTCGCCGGGAAGCACCGACAGCTCGCCCTTCATGAAATCGCGGAAGCTGAGCCCTGCGGCGTCGATATATTTGCCGTCGCGGAAGACGAAGTACATCGGGACGTCGAGCATATAGTCGACGTAGCGTTCGTAGCCGAAGCCGTCCTCGAAGACGAAGGGCAGCATGCCGGTGCGCGCGGGATCGGTGTCGGTCCAGATGTGGCTGCGGTACGACATGAAGCCGTTGGGCTTGCCCTCGGTGAAGGGCGAGGAGGCGAAGAGCGCGGTCGCGAGCGGCTGGAGCGCGAGCGAAACGCGGAACTTCTGCACCATGTCGGCCTCTGACGAATAGTCGAGGTTCGTCTGGATCGTGCAGGTGCGCAGCATCATGTCGAGCCCCATGCTGCCGACGCGCGGCATATGGTCGAGCATGATCTTGTAGCGGCCCTTCGGCATGATCGGCAGCTCGGCGCGCGTCTTGTCGGGCCACATGCCGACCCCGAGGAAGCCGAGCCCGAGCTCGGCACCGACTTCCTTGACCTGCTTCAAATGCCGGCCGGTCTCGGCGCAGGTCTGATGCAGATTCTCGAGCGGCGCGCCCGACAGTTCGAGCTGGCCCGCGGGTTCGAGGCTGACGGTGCCGTCGCTGCCCGCAAGCGCGATGACGTTCCCGCCCTCGATCACCGGCTCCCACCCAAAGCGCGTGAGTGCCATCAGCAGGTCGCGGATCCCGCCGGGTTCGTCATAGCTGGGCGCGCGGTGATCGGCGGTGCGATAGACGAATTTCTCGTGCTCGGTGCCGATGCGCCAGCGATCCTTGGGCTTCTCGCCCTTGATCATGGGGGCCGCGAGCTGGTCGCGGTTTTCGACGATGGGGTCGTTGCTGTCGGAGGCGGTGCGCGTGCTCATGTCGCGCCACTAGACTATTCGGTACAGAATGCAATCGGGGCTGTCGCGGCGCTATTTGACGCGCGCGCGGAGGTTGATCGTGAAGCTCGATCCGGGCGCCATGCTGCCCTTCGGATTGATGCGCACATGCGTGACATTGGCGTCGACCCCGTTCGCGTCGGCGACCGGAACATAGGTCCAGCTGGCCCCGCCGTTGTTCGAGAAGGATATGTCGTCGGCCGTGCTGGCGAGGCTGGCGAAGCTGTAGGTCAGCCCGCTGCCGCCAGCGCCGAAGGCGATCGGTCCGGGGCCCGGCGCATAGGTGCCCACGAACAGGCCGAGGTTCGCCGGGACGATGTCGGTGACGGTCACGCTGCCTGCGGTCGGAGCGGTCCCGGCGGGGGCGGTCACGGTCAGCGTATAGTCGGCAAAACCCCCGGGGATCAGCTTCGGGTTGAGCGCGCCGTTGAACGGGTCGCTGTACGCGGCCGACGTCTTGGCGATCGACAGCGGCAGGACATAGGCGTTGGTGTAGGTACAGGTCGTTGCGGTCGCGCTGCCCGCGATCGTCAGCGTGCGGCCGGTTGCGCCGCTCGAAAGCGGGCTGCCGCCGGTGCATTCGACCGTCGCATTGTAGAGCGCCGCGACGGCGCCGCCGCCATAGGTCTCGGCGGGCAGGGTCAGGACATCGCCGGCGCGGACGGTGACATAGGTGCCGGTGGTCGCGCCCGGTGCGGTCGAACTGAAACTTGGATTGGCGGGGCCGCCGGTCGCGGTCGCGCTCGCGGTGTGGCCGGCCGTCGCGCCCGTCCACGCCTTCGCGAGGCGGATCTGCTGGGCGATGCGGCTGTTTGTGAAGGTGCACACGATCGCGGTGTCGGCAGCGTTCACGGTCAGCACGTTGCCCGAAAGCGCGGCCGCGTTGCCGGTACAGGCGAGCGCCTGCGTGTAGTTGGCGCCATTGCCGACGGTGAAGCTCTCGCCGAGCGTCGCGGTTTCGGCGGCATAGACGGTGACGGCGGCGTTGGTGTCGATCTCGGTCGTGCTGTTCGCGACCGAGGCGAGGCTGGCATTGTTGATGAGCCCGGTCGTCGCGACCGTCGCGGCGTCGGCGACGAGCGCGTTGATCCAGCTCTTGCGCACGACGAGCGTCGCCGTCTTGCGGCTGTTCGTCCAGGTGCAGGTGAGCGCGGTTCCCGAGGGCATCGTGACGGTGCGGCTGAGCCCGGTCCCCGATGTCGCGACGACGGCGTTGTCGCTGTTGCGGCGGCATTCGAGGCTGCTGTTGTAATTGGCGCCGCTGCCGGTCGAAAAGGCTTCGGTCAGCGTCAGGGTCGATCCCGCGACGGCGACCGCGGTGGCGTTCGTCGCCGATCCGCCGACGGTCGACGTGCCGGGCAACGCGGCAAGCCCGCCGGCGATCGTCAACCCGACGGCGTCGCCCGCGATGCCGTTCGTCCACGCCTTTGCGAGCACGACGGGCGAGTCGTTGTCGGTGATCGTATAGGTGCTGGCGGTAATCGGCGTCCCGCCACAGCTCGCCGTGCTCGACACCGTGTATCCGGTGCCGGCGTTCAGCGCGATCTGGATCGTCTCGCTCGCCTCGGTCGCGGTATCGTCGATGACCGTGATGCCGAGCGGGACGGTGCTGTTGCTGTACGTCCCCGCAGGGACGGTGACGGTGAAGCTCGCGGCGCCGTTCGGCGTCGTATAGTCGGTGCCGCGCGTCGCGGTGCCGCCGGTGATGCTCACGTTGACGGTACGCGGCGCAAACAGCGTGCCGCTGACGCGCAGCGCCGGGATGTTCGCCGAAGCGATCGATTCGACGCCCGACGCGCTCGCGATCGACATCTCGACGAAGGGATCGAGCGAGATACGGATGTCGTCGAGGAAATTGCCGTAGCTTCCCGCATCGGTGGTGATGAACTGGACGCGCTGGACGCCCGAGGCGCCGGTATAGATCGCGCTGCCCGTGTTGACGTTCCAGACGTTGTTAACCGTCGAGGCCTGCGTGGCGAGATTCTGGATCAAGGTCCCGCCGCTGTTCGCGATCTGGAAGCGCGCGGTCTGCGTCGCAGGGCCGCCCGATCGCGCGCGGTGCGCAAAGGTCCAGCCGATCGTCTCGCCGTTCACCATGCAGATATTCTGGTAGAAGGCGCCGGGGACGTTGGCGTTCATTTCCGCGAACACCGCACCGTCATAGGCGGGAACGCCCTGGAAGTTCGTGTCCCACAACTCGATTTCGCCCGACGCCGAATCCCAGCCCGCGACCGATCCGTTCGAATAGATTTCGTAATTGGCGGCGCCGGGCCCCTGCGGATCGTTCGATTCGAACGAGGGGTTCACGATCACGCGCTGGGCGTGCGCGGGTGCCGCGCCGAACAGCAGCGCCGCGAGGGCGAGGGCGGGACGCAACCGCATCAGTTCACCGTCACGTCGAAGGCGACCGCCATCGCGCTCGCGGGGCCCAGCGTCGCGGCGCTGGCCGATACGGTCGTTCCGGCCACGGCCGCGCCGAACGGGTCGCTCTCGTCGGTCCCGGCGGCGTCGTCGTCCTCGACCGTCACCGCCCCCGCGCAGCTGGTGCCGCTGCGGATCGATCCGGCGACGAAGCTCGTCGCCGCCGGCAGCGGGTCCGACACGAAGACGCTCGTCGCGGTCGCACTGCCGTTGTTGGTGACGAGCAGGCAGTATCGCATCGTCGCGCCGGGGATCGCCTTCGGGTTGGTCGCGCCGTTCACCGGGTCGCTCACGATGCTGCTGGTCTTCGCGATCAACAGGTTCGCGACGGGGCGGCAGAAGCTGATGTCGTGGATCGCCATCCCCTGCTGCCCCGGATTGGCGGGAGCGAGGCCGTGGCTGCCATATTCGATGACGATGCTGTCGACCGGTGCCGTGAAGGTGACGACGACGGTGCCGTCGGCGCTCGTGTCGGCCGACAGGACGTCGCCATATGCGCTGTTCCCGATGACGTAGTTGGCGACGCCGTTGGTCAGCACCGGATAGACGGTCGCCCCGTTATACGTCCCGGTCACGGTCACGCGGTCGGCGAATTGCGCCGCGTTGTAGTCGACGTCGAGCAGGCGGAACTGCGCGCCGGGGACGGCGGTCGGCAGGGTGATCGTCGAGGTCACCGTCCCCGCCTGGCTGGTGAAATCGACGAGCTCGAAGATCGAATATTGCCCGGTCATCCCGCCGTTCACGACATTCTGCCGCGTCGGCGACTGCCCGCCATAGGTGGCGTTGCTCAGAAAGCTGCCGCCGCTGATCGCAATGGCCAGATTGGCCGTACCGATCGCCGTCAGCGCCGTGTTGCCGTTCGTCGTTCCGGCGGGCCAGCTCGCGGTGTCCCAATCGAAAATCGTCGTGCCGGCCGGGCAGACGAGTACCGGCGGCGTGCCCGCCGTGCGCGTGCCCGCGACGGTAAAGCTTGCCGCGGCATAGTCATCCTCTCCTGTCGCGCCGTTGCCGGGGGTCGAATCGAAATCATAGGCCGACGAGGCGCTGACTTCGGCGCTGTTCGTCACGGTCGCGCCCGCCGTCGCCGCTACGGTGCCGCTGATCGTCAGCGTGCGCGTCGTGCCGGGCGGGATGCTGCCGACGGTCCACGCGCCGGTGCCGCTGTTATAGCTGCCGAAGCCCGAGGCCGAGGTGAAGGTGAAACCCGCGGGAAGCGTGTCCTGCACGGTGACGCCGGCGGCGGTCAGCGCCGATGCGCTCGCATTGGTCACGCTCAGCGTATAGCTGATGCTCGCGCCGAACGCGGGCGCGGCGTTGCTCACCGACTTGGTCAGCGACAGGTCGGCGTAGGGCGAAAGCGGCACCGTCGTCAGATACAGGTGCGCGCGTGCGAAGCTGCCGCTGTCGCCGCTCAGCGAATCGCAGATGGACAGCTGCCACGTGCCCGCCGAACCCTGGCCGTTGAAGTCCGCCAGCGACCCTTCGGGACGGAACGTGCGCTGATAGGGCGGCGCGGCGGTGGTGTTGTCGTTCGACGTGTGCGTCGAGACGCTCGCCGCCGCACCGTCGTCGAACAGCACGTTCAGATTGTCCGCCGAGGTGCCGACGTTCGTGATCAGGCTGACCACCGTGCCCGACGGCGACGTCAGCGTCGCGCGCAGGTCGCCGCGATAGGTGTGCGTCAGCTGGACGCCGATGTTGACGTCGCTAACCTGCGCGCTCGAGGCGACGGTGAAGGTTCGCACGAGCGGGCTGGTGCACGGCGTCGCGGTGTCGCTGATCGATCCCGCCGTCGTGTTCGCATAGGTCGTGCTGGTCTGCGCGCGGGCAGGGGTTGCAACGGCGAGCGCCAGCGCCAGCCAGCCGAGCATGGTCCATACCCGTCCTGGCAGCACTCGCTGGCCCCCACGCCAGCGAACTCGGCTCTGGTCCCGCCGTTGCATCGCCAAGCCTTTGAAGCGATATGACTAATATGGAGTTAATTGCTGCCAGATTGGCAGTAATACTGTCCCGAAATAGAACAGGTTCAGCGCCGGGCGGTCCAGTCGCCATGCTGCGCCATCCAGAGCGCAAGCCCGGCGATCGCGGCGGTTTCGGCGCGGAGGATGCGGGGGCCGAGCGCGATGCGCTTCACCGCGGGCGCCGCGAGGAGCAGGTCGCGCTCGCGCGCGGTAAAGCCGCCTTCGGGGCCCGTCAGCAGCGCCGCGGGGGCGGGCGCGGCGATCGAGGCCATCGGCTCGCCGCCTTCTTCGTCGGCGAACAGGAGGGTGCGATCGCCGGGCCACGCGTCCAGAAGCTGCGGCAGCTTGACCGGCTCGGCGAGTTCGGGGAGCGCGGTGCGGCCGCACTGCTCGCACGCCTCGACGATCTGCGCTTCGAGCCGCTCGTGCTTCACGCGCTCGACGATCGTCCGCTCGGTGATCACCGGCTGCAGCCGCGCGACGCCGAGCTCGGTCGCTTTCTCGATGATCCAGTCGAGCCGCGCCTTCTTGACCGGCGCGAAGCATAGCCAGAGGTCGGGGACCGTATCGAGCGGGCGCATCCGGCGTTCGATGCGGATCGTCGCGGCCCGCTTGCCGGCATCGGCGATGCTCGCCAGCCATTCGCCGCTGCGGTTGTCGAAGAGCAACAGCGGGTCGCCCGCCTTCAGCCGCATGACGTTCAACAGATAGTGGGCGGCGGGGCCGTCGATGACGGGCGCGGCATCGAGTCCCAACGGCTGGTCGATGAAAAGGCGGGGCGTGCTGGCGGGCGGCCAGGCGGGGGTCGCGGGCATGGAGCGGCGATAGCAGAAAGCGATTTCTTGTGCATCCGGCGCGGCGGGCCGGGCCCTTTTGTCTCGATATGGGGCAAAACCCGCGGAAAAGCGCGCATGTCGCGGCGGGCGATTAGCAATTTGGTAAGCACTCCTCCCCTAGGTGCAAGAATACCGGAAGCGCATCTGGGTGGGTGGCGCGGCCGGGCCAAGAGGGGTTTTAGACCATGCGAGGGACCTTCATCAGCCGCCTGCGGGCCGGCACCTCGAAGCTGATACGCGATCAGGGCGGCAACGCCATGATGCTGACCGCGGCCGCCATCATTCCCGTCATCGGCATCGTCGGTTCGGGGATCGATATCGGCCGCGCCTATATGGCGCAGCTCCGCCTGCAACAGGCGTGCGACGCGGGCGTGCTCGCGGGTCGCCGCGCGATGGGCGGCGGCGTCTATACGTCGGCGGCGCAGGTCGAGGCGACCAAGATGTTCGCCTACAACTACCCCACCGGCATCTATGAAAGCACCGCGATCAACTTCGAATCGGCCGCCGACGGCCCGTCGAACGTCAAGGGCAAGGCGAGCGCGCACCTGCCCGTCGCGGTGATGCAGATTTTCGCCCACAAGGGCTTCAACCTGTCGGTGAACTGCACCGCAAAGCTGGAAATTTCGAACGTCGACATCATGATGGTGCTCGACGTGACCGGGTCGATGTCGCAGACGAACTCGGGCGATACGGTGAACCGCATCACCGGCCTCAAGAACGCGACAATGGACTTTTTCGACACGATGACCTCGGCCGAAGTCGGCGACGGCCGTCTGCGTTTCGGCGTCGTGCCGTACAGCTCGACCGCGAACGTCGGTGCGATCCTGATGGCGAAGAATTCGTCGTGGCTGTCCGATCGCATGCTGCTGCCGTCGCGTTCGCCGATGATGCGCTATCGCTGGAGCGGCGGCAATCCGCCGACGACGGTGACCAATGGTACGACGACGAACGGCGCGTGGGGCGACGTGATGCCGATCAGCGGCTTCACCAGTTCGACGAGCTGTTCGGGCAAGACGCCGCCGGCCGATACCGCGCCGGTATCGTCGGGATCGCCGAACACCAATCGTACGGCCTACTACGTCGATCAGAACGGCACGCGTATCTATGCCTATGATACGAACCTCAACTACACCTATTACAACTACCGCTATAACTGGACGGGCAGCAAATGCGTCCTCCAGCGCCGCACGGTGACCTATGCGCGTCCCAGCACCAGCGTCGCGCCGGTGCAGACCTTCTATGACCGCTACCGCTACGAGGATCGCCTGTTCGACGTCTCGACCGCGAAGAACGGGGCGTCGATCACGACCGACACCGGCGACAGCGGCGCGAATTTCAGCGCCAGCTGGGGCGGCTGCGTCATGGAACGCCAGACGACGCCGTTCGCGACGACCGATACCGCGCCGTCGGATGCGCTCGACATGGATGTCGACACCGCGCCGACGAGCGACGAGGAAACGAAGTGGCAGCTGCTGATCCCCGAGCTCGCCTTCCCGCGCGCTTCGGGCCCGGGCAGCACGCCGTCGACGACGGGTGTGCTGTCGGTGAACAGCAGCAGCGTCACCGGCGACGGCAGCACCAACGGCAGCTATCAGCGCTTCTCGCGATATTGGTCGAACGGCTGGGGCGTCTGCCCGGCGGCGGCGATGAAGCTGACCACGATGACCGCGTCGGATCGTTCGGCGTTCAATTCGTACATCAGCTCGCTGCAACCGGTCGGCGGTACCTATCACGACTCGGGCATGGTCTGGGGCCTGCGCCTGCTGTCCGCCGAGGGCCTGTTTTCCGACGAGAACGCGACCGCGCCGAACGGCCGTCCGATCTTCCGCCACATCATCTTCATGACCGACGGCGAAATGTCGGCGAACATGGGGAACCTGACGTTCCAGGGCTATGAGTGGATCATGAAGCGCATCGGCGGGACGTCGGACAGCACGCAGACCGGGCGCCACGAAAACCGCTTCCAGCAGCTTTGCGACGTCGCACGCCGCAAGAACATCACCGTCTGGGTGGTCGGCTTCGGCGTCGCGCTCAACGATTCGCTCACCAATTGCGCGACGAGCGAGGCGAACGCGTTCGAGGCGAAGAACTCCGACGAGCTCAACGACAATTTCCAGAGCATCGCCCGGCAGATTTCCAAACTGAGGCTGTCGCAATGACCAAGGCACCTTCCTTCCTTCGCCGCCTGCGCCGGAACCGGCGCGGCACCGCAGTGACCGAATTCGCGCTCACCGCGCCGGTCTTCCTGCTGCTGCTGATGGGCATCTTCGACTATGCGTGGCAGATGTACGCGAACCAGGTGCTGCAGGGCGCCGTGGCCAAGGCGGCGCGTTCGGCGACGCTCGAAACCTATGCCAACGACCAGTCGGCGCTCGACAACATCGTTCGCCAGCGCGTGCTCGAGGTGATGAAGAACGCCAACGTCACCTTCTCGCGCAAGGCGTATGAAAGCTTCGACGAGGTCGGCGATCCCGAATCCTACACCGACAAGAACAAGAACGGCCGGTACGATTCGGGCGAATGCTTCGAGGACGTCAACGGCAATGCGACCTGGGACTCGGACCGCGGCAAGAACGGCAACGGCGGCGCCGAAGACGTCGTGCTCTATACCGCGAAGATGAAGTTCCAGCGCATCCTGCCGGTCTGGAAAATGATGGGGTTCCCCCAGGAAACCACGCTGTCGGCGACGACGGTGCTGCGCAACCAGCCGTTCAACGCGGCGACTGAAACGAGGCAGGTCATATGCACGTGATGACCCTTCCGCTACGCCGCACCGCGCGCCGCCTGCGCCGCATCGCGCGCGACAAGCGCGCGACGGTGATGGTCGAAATGGCCTTCTGCATTCCGCTGCTCGTCCTGATCGGCTTCGGCGGGCTCGAGATGGCGAACCTGACCTTCGTCAACACGCGGATCAGCCAGGCCGCGCTCAGCGCCGCCGACAATGCGTCGCGTATCGCGAACGGCAGCAACCTGTCGCTGCCGCGCGTGCGCGAGGTCGACATCAACGAAGTGTTCAGCGGCGTCGCGGAACAGACCAAGGGCCTGAACTTCAAGACGAACGGCCGGATCATCCTGTCGAGCCTCGAGCGCAACAAGGACGGCGGGCAGTGGATTCACTGGCAGCGCTGCTATGGCGACCTCGCGGTCGGATCGACCTATGGCGTCGAAGGCACGGGCGCGTCGGGAAAGGGCTTTGCGGGCATGGGGCCGGCGGGCCGCGAAGTCACCGCGCCGAGCGGCACTGCGGTGATGTTCGTCGAGATCGCCTATCAGTATCAGCCGCTCGCGTACGGCAAATGGCTGGGACCCCGGCAGATCCGCACGACCGCGGCGTTCAATATCCGCGAAGCGCGCGACCTGACCACCGTCTATACGCCGGGCACCAAGTCGACCTGCCCATTCTGATCTGACGGCGCGTTCAATCAGCCGTTTATCACCGCCCCGCGGGCTGCTATCGCGCGCGGGCCGATGACTGCGACGCACCCTCCCGACAGCCAGCTCCAGGGCTTTCTCGCCTTTCTGCCCGCGGGCGCGCGGCCCTATGCGCTGCTCGCGCGCTTCGACCGTCCGATCGGCTGGTGGCTGCTCTATTGGCCGTGCGCGTTCGGCATCGCGCTCGGCGGCGGAGCCGCTGCACACTGGCCGCTGTTCCTGTGGATGCTTCTCGGCGCGATCGCGATGCGGGGGGCCGGCTGCGTGTACAACGACGTCGTCGATCGCGATCTCGACGCGCAGGTCGCGCGCACGGCGTCGCGGCCGGTGGCCAGCGGGGCGGTGTCGGTGCGGGGGGCGTTGCTCTGGACGCTTCTGCTGTCGCTCGCCGGGCTGCTCGTGCTGATCCAGCTACCGTGGCAGGCCCAGATCGTCGCGCTCGCCAGCCTGTTCCTCGTCGCCGCCTATCCCTTCATGAAGCGGATCACCTGGTGGCCGCAGGCGTGGCTCGGCCTCGTTTTCAGCTGGGGTGCGCTCGTCGCATGGGTCGCGGTCGGCGGTCCCGAAGGCGCGGCGCTGCCGCTGCTCTATGCCGGCTGCATCGCATGGGTGATCGGCTACGACACGATCTATGCGTTGCAGGATATCGAAGATGACGCGCTCGTCGGGGTAAAGTCGAGCGCGCGGGCGATGGGCCGTCATGTGAAGGGCGGGGTCGGCTTTTGCTATGCGGTCGCGCTCGGCTGCTGGGCGGGGGCGCTGTGGAGCGTCAGGCCCGACCCGCTCGTGCTCGTCGCGCTGGTCCCGGCGGCGCTGCACCTGACGGGACAGATCGTGACGCTGAGCCCCGCCGACGGCGCCGACGCGCTCGCCAAGTTCCGCAGCAACCGCTTCGCAGGCCTGCTGATCTTCGCGGCGATGCTGGTCGTGGGCAGCGCGCCCTAAAGACCCAGCGCCTTGCGCAATTCGGCGTTGATCCGGCTTTGCCAGCGCGGCCCCATGGCCCGAAACTTCTCGAGCACGACGCTGTCGAGGCGGAGCGTCACCTGCTGTTTGGGGTCGGCCGATTTGGGCCGGCCGCGCTTGGTAAGCGTGCCGTCGGCAGGCCGGATCAGCTTGTCGCCTTGATAGACCGCCGCTCGGCGAAACTGGTCATCCGTCCATTCGATCAGCTCTTCATCATCCAACCCACTGTTCGAATTTGCGCTGTTCTCGCTCATTGCACTTTCTCATCGAGAAGATCCGCATCCCGTCGGGCGTCGGGCTCCCATGCAAACATGATAAGCCGTCCGTTGAGATGGCCGTAAGTCTGCATCCTGGCTTCCGAGTAAGGCTTCCGGTCGTCTTCCAGAACGATATGAAATCCTGTCAGAACTTCAGGTGCATCTTCAAAATCCAAACCCCGATTTTCCAACGTCCATCGGCGTTTCGCATCGTCGTAACTAATCTTCATATCCTGGTCTCGCGCGCCCGGACGCGCCGCCGGCGGGGCGGGCGTCGTTGAACAGGTGGCGCACACAAAAATTACGAGAATAGAATCTGAGATTAGACCGAAATGGAATGAGGATCAGAAATTACCGTACGCTACGGTAATTTATGTAACTCCAAAAATTCGAAAGTCAACTATTCGGCCGCGAGCAGTTCTTCGGCGCCGCCGAGGTCGACCGAGACGAGGCGGCTGACGCCCTTTTCGATCATCGTCACGCCGAACAGCCGGTGCATGCGCGCCATCGTCACCGCGTTGTGCGTGACGATCAGATAGCGGGTGTTCGTCTCGCGCGTCATGCGGTCGAGCAGGTCGCAGAAGCGCTCGATGTTCGCGTCGTCGAGCGGCGCATCGACTTCGTCGAGGACGCAGATCGGTGCAGGGTTGGTCAGGAACAGGCCGAAGATCAGCGCGACCGCGGTCAGCGCCTGTTCGCCGCCCGACAGCAGCGTCAGCGTGCCGAGCCGTTTGCCCGGCGGTTGCGCCATGATTTCGAGGCCCGCTTCGAGCGGATCGTCCGAATCGACCAGCTCGAGATGCGCCTGGCCGCCGTTGAACAATGTCGTGAACAGCCGCTGGAAATGCTCGTTCACCGTCTCGAACGCCGCGAGCAGGCGTACCCGGCCTTCGCGGTTCAAATTGCCGATCGAGCCGCGGAGGCGGTTCACCGCCTGCGTCAGCTCCTCGATCTCGGCGGCATTGCGTTCGCGCTCGGCGTCGAGTTCGGCGAGTTCGTCGGCGGCGACGAGGTTGACCGGGCCGAGCCGCTCGCGGTCGGCGATCAGCCGGTCGTGCTGCGCCGATTCGTGGGCGGCATCGCCGACGCTTTCTTCCTCGAACCCGGCCTTCTTCGGGAGCAGCGGCGGCGGGCATTCGAAACGCTCGCCCGACAGGCGGCCCATTTCGACGCGGCGAAGCTCGGCATTTTCGGAGCGCGCGACCGCGCCGGCACGCGTTTCGCGGGCGGCGGCGACGCGCTCGCGGATCGCGGTGAGCGCGGTTTCGGCCTCGCGAAGCGCGGCTTCGGCTTCGCGCTCGCGCGCCTCGGCCGCCGCCACCTGGTCGCGCAGCGCCGCTTGCTGCGCCTCGGCTGCGCCGCGCTCGCCCGCGAGCTTGTCGGGCAGGTCGGCGAGTTTCGCCGCTTCGGCCGCAAGGCCTTCGGCGCGTTTGTCCATTTCGGTGACGCGGCGCGCGGCCTCGCCGGCGCGCGCCTTCCAGCTCTTGATCTCGGCGCTGACGACGGCCTGCCGTTCGCTCAAGGCGGCGAGCGCGCGGTCGTGCGCGGCGAGCGCATCGCGCGCGTCGCCGGCGTCGGTGCGCGCACGGTCGGTCGCTGCCTCCTCGGCGCCGAGCGCGGCGCGGGCGATGCTGTCGTCGGGCAGCGCCGCGAGCGCGGCGTCCTGCGCGGCGAGCAGGTCGGCGGCTTCGGCCGCGGCATCGGCGATCTCGGCGAGGCGGCGATCGAACAGCGCGGCGGCATCGCGATGGCGGTCGAGCGCGGCCTGCGCCTGGTCGGCGGCGCGCAGCGCGGCGCGGCGGGCCTCGTCGGCGTGCGCGAGCCCCTTGCGCGCGGCCGCGGCGGCTTCGGCGAGTTCGCTTGCCCTGGCGGCGGCGCCATCGCGCCGGTCCTTGAGTTCCTGGACGCCGAGTTCGACCTGCGGACGCTGCGCCGAAAGCTCTTCGAGGCGGTTCTGCCGCTGCAGCCGCTCGGTCGCCGTCGCGCCGTCGCCGCGCGTGACGAAGCCGTCCCAACGGCGCATCACGCCATCGGTGGTGACGAGGCGCTGTCCGACCGCCAGCGGCTGACCATCATCGCTGTCGGCAACCGCGACCTGCGCCAGGCGGCGCGCGAGCGCCGCGGGAGCCTTCACGAAATCGGCAAGCGGCTTGGTGCCCGAAGGAAGATCGGGATCGCCGTCACTCTTCCCCGCGCCGCCCCAGCTGCGGGCGGCACCCTTGTCCGTCCCGGCGTCGAGATCGTCGCCGAGCGCCGCGGCGAGCGCGGCTTCGTAACCGGGCGTGACGCGCAGCTGGTCGAGAATGCGATCGGCGCCGCTCTTCGCCGCCGCGAGCGCGCGTTCGAGCGTCGCGGCTTCGCCGTCGAGCGCCGCCAGCGCGGCGCGCGCTTCGGCAAGTCCGGCCTCGACCGTCGCCAGTTCGGCGGCGGTGGCCTCGCGATCGGCTTCGGCTTCCTCCAGCGCGGCTTCGGCCTTGGCGATGGCGCCCTCGGCCGCCGCGGCGGCGTTTGCGCTCCCGGCCTGCGTCGCGGCGAGCGCGGCGCTGTCGCCGAGCGCGGCGATCTCGGCATCGACGCGTGCCTTGTCGTTTGCGACGCGGCGCACGGCGGCTTCGGCGGTGTCGCGCGCCGAGACCGCGATGCGGCGGTCGGCGGCTTCGCTCGCCGCCTTCGCGCGCGCCTGCGCGAGCGCGACCTCGGCATCGCGAAGGCGCGCCTGCGCCGCCTGATTGGCGTCGACGAGCGCGGCCTTGTTCGCGTCGTGCGATGCGATGTCGTGCGCAAGCGCCTTGCTCTCGGCGTCGAGGCCGGTCAGCGCCGCATGCGCCTCGCGCGCGAATTCGCCTTCGCGCATCCGGTCGTCGGCGAGCCGCGCCTGCTGCGCCGCCAGATCCTCGAGCCGCTGGCGTGCCGCGCGCTCTTCACCCTGCAGCCGGACGAGCGTCGCGGTCGCCTCGGCGAGCGCGTCGCGCCGCGCCTGCGCTTCGGCGCGTGCGGTGCCGACGCACGCCGCGACCTCGGTCTGCGCGGCGGAGACGGTTTCGAGTTCGGCCTGCGCGGTCTTCACCGCGGTTTCGGCGGCATCGGCGTCGCGCCGCGCCTGATCGGCCGCCGCCGCCGCGTCGCGCCAGCGGGCATAGATCAGCCGCCCTTCGGCGATGCGGATGTCGTCGCTGAGCTTCTTGTAACGCTCGGCGGCGCGCGCCTGCCGGCGCAGCGCATTCGCGCGCACCTCCATGTCGGCGACGATTTCGGAGAGGCGCGTGAGGTTGGTCTCGGTCGCGCGCAGCTTCTGCTCGGCGTCCTTGCGGCGCACGTGCAGCCCGGCGATCCCCGCCGCTTCTTCCAGCATCGCGCGGCGGTCGGTCGGCTTGGCGGCGATGACGTTCGCGATCTTGCCCTGGCTGACCAGCGCGGGGCTGTGCGCGCCGGTCGCGGCGTCGGCGAAGATCAGCGCGACGTCCTTTGCGCGGACATCGCGGCCGTTGGCGCGATAGGCGCTACCCGCGCCGCGTTCGATGCGGCGGATGATTTCGAGCTCGCGGCCCTCGCTGGCGTCGGACAGGCCGGCGACGACACCGCCCTCGGTGTCGCAGTGGATCGCGACCTCGGCGAAGTCGCGCGGCGGGCGCTGCGTGGTGCCCGCGAAGATCACATCCTCCATCCCGCCGCCGCGCATCGACTTCGGCGAGGATTCGCCCATCACCCAGCGGATCGCCTCGAGCAGGTTCGACTTGCCGCAACCATTGGGGCCGACGACGCCGGTCAGCCCAGGCTCGATCCGCAATTCGGTGGGTTCGACGAAGGATTTGAAACCGGTCAGGCGCAGCCGCTTTATCTGCACGAAGCCACCTCGCGCAGTTCATCGAATCGGAGCTGGTGCAACCTTGGTGTCACATATCCCCCTGGCACCGTCATGACGCGCGCCAAGGGGAGTCGCAAGGGGAGTCTGGGGCAGGTCCGGCCTGCCCCCTCGACCCTGTGCCGTTACCGGGCGCCCATCGTGCGCAGGCGGTCGCGCAGCGGGCCCCAGGCGGCGATGCCTTCGGCGACCTGGCCGTTGATGACGAAGGTCGGGGTGCCCTGGATCGTATATTTCTCGGCCGCGGCATTGGTCCCGGCTTCGAGCTTCGTGATATTGTCGATATTGCCGAGGCACGCATTGATCTGGTCGGCAGTTACGCCGCGCGACTGGAAGAAGGTATCGAGCTTCCACGCCTTGGCGAGCGCCGGGAAACGCTGCGCCGGCGGCAGCTTCATCGCCGCTTCGCCGCCCGCGGCGTTCGCCTGTGCGCCCGCGAACAATTCTTCCTGCGAGGCGAAGACATTTTCGGCGAGCGGGAAATAGCGGTCGACCGGCGCGCACTGGATGATCGCGGCGGCGGTCGCGTCGAGCGGATCGCGGATGAAATTATGGACTTCCAGGCTGACGCGGCCGGTGTCGATGAAGTCGCGCTTGATCTCCTCGTGGCTTTCCTTCGAGAAATCGGCGCAGTGCGAGCAGGTGAGCGAGGCGAATTCGACGATCTTGATCGGCGCGTCGGGGTTGCCCATCACATAGCCGCCGTCAGCGGTCTTGCTGACCGTTTCCGACCATGTCTTGCCCGCGGGCGCCGCGACCTTGGCGACGACATCCTGTTCCTTCGTCTGGTCGGTCTTGCTTTCACCGCAGCCCGCGAGCGCGAGCGCGCCGAGCGAGGACAGGAAGAGGATGCGCAGGGGGGTCTTCGTCATGGTCGGGCTTTCTCCGGATAAGGAAATCGGGGCGGCTTTTACGAGGCCTTCAGCGCCGCGTCGAGTTTCGTTTTGAGCGACGGCCACGCCGCGACGCCGGCGTTGCGGCCGTTGATGAAGAAGGTGGGCGTCCCTTCGACGCGATCGGCGTTGCGGCCGATGTTCGTCATCCCCGTCAGTTCCGCCTGCGCGACGCCATTGTCGAGGCAGGCGTTCTGCTGCGCGACGCTGTATCCGCGCGCGCTCATCAGCGCGGTCAGGCCGGTGTCGGCGGCGATCTTGCGCGCGCGATCACCGGTCGTTCCCTCGAACCAGCTCGTCTTCTGCGCGTCGCTCGCCTTCGTGATCTTGGCGAGCAGCGCCGGCTGCGCGGCGAAGATCGCCTGGTGATTGCCCGCAAAGGCTTTCGGGCCGCCGCAGCGCGCGAGCAGCGCGGCGGTCATGTCGACGGGGTCGCGGACGAGGTTGCGATATTCGAAGAGGACCAGCCCCTTGTCGATATAGAGCGTCTTGAGCGGCGTTCCCGCCGCCTTCGCGAAGTCGCCGCAGATATGGCAGGTGTAGCTGAAATATTCGACCAGCTTCACCTTCGCCGCAGGATTGCCGACGATATAGGCGCCGATCCCGCTTTCGCTGACCGTCGCCGACCAGGGTTGCGGCGCAGCGGGCGCGGCGGCGGTGAACAGGACGAGCGATACGGCCGAGAGCGCCGTGACGGCGGCGCGTCGGGCAAGGCGTGCGACAGGGGTTGCGGACATGATTGGCCGTCTTTCCTAGCTTATCTTGGGGATTTTCGACGCCGACGCCAGCCCCGCGGCCATGCGTTCGAGCACGGTGCGCAGTTCCGGGTCGCCGATATCGCGCAGGCTATCCCCCAGTTCGGCGGGTACGGGTTTCAGCATTGCCGGTTGCTGAACGGGCGCGGCGGGAGTGACCTGGCCGTGCGTCATCCGCACGGTCGCGATCGCGGCATAGCCGAAGAAGCGGTTGACCGATGCGATGATGTCGGGCGCGACATGCTGGAGCATCGGCGCGTGCGCGCCGCTGATCGTCAGGTGCAGCGTCCCGCCGGCCTTCTGCCCCGCGGGAAAGCGGATCATCGCGGGCTGCGTCACATCGGCGAGCCGGTCGCCGACGATCTCGCGCCAGCGGCTGACGACCGACGACTGGATGAAACCGAATTTGCGAAAGGCGGTGCGGCCGATTTCGGGAACGAGGTCGGCGATCGATCGCGCCTCGCCGCCGCGCGGCCGCTCGTACGGCTTCGCGTCGGGCTTTTTCGCCGCCTTCTTCTTGGGGCCTTCGCCTTTGGGAGTGTCCGCTTTCGCCATTCCCGCTGCCATGCCATAGGCGGGGGGTGAGCGTCCAGACTTGCCGATCCATGATCCTTCCACAATTCACCCTCCCCTTCAGGGGAGGGCAGCGAGGCTTGGCAGCTTGCTGCCTAGTCGCAGCGGGTGGGGGCCGGCAACCTTGAGCAACGCCGCGAGCCCCCACCCCAACCCCTCCCCTGAAGGGGAGGGGCTTCAGGCGGATTTCTCCGACCGCCTGCTCGGCTGGTACGACCGCTCGGCGCGCGTGCTGCCGTGGCGCATTCCGCCGCGAAGCGATGCCGTCCCCGATCCCTACCGCATCTGGATGGCGGAGATCATGCTCCAGCAGACGACGGTCGCGGCGGTCGCAGGCTATTTCGAGCGCTTCACCGCGCGTTGGCCGGGCGTCGCGGATCTCGCGGCGGCGGACGACGCCGACGTCATGGCGGCGTGGGCGGGGCTCGGCTATTACGCGCGGGCGCGCAACCTGCTCGCCTGCGCGCGGGTGGTCGTCGAGGAGCATGACGGGCGGTTTCCCGATACCGAGGCCGGGCTGCGGACGCTGCCGGGTATCGGCGACTACACCGCCGCGTCGGTCGCGGCGATCGCCTTCGGGCGCCCGTCGGTGGTGATCGACGCCAATATCGAGCGGGTGATCGCACGCCACCGGTTGATCGAGACCCCGCTTCCCGCCGCCAAACGCGAAATCCGCACCGAACTCGCACCGCTCGTTCCGCACGACCGCCCGGGCGATTTCGCGCAGGCGCTGATGGATCTTGGCGCCACCGTCTGCACGCCGCGCGGCCCCGCATGCGGCATCTGTCCGGTCATGGCCGATTGCCGCGCGCGCGGACGCGCCGACATCGAACGACTGCCGGTGAAGCCGCCGAAGAAGGCGAAGCCGCAGCGTCACGGTCTGGCCTACTGGATCGAGCGCGACGGCGCGATCTGGCTCGTCCGCCGTCCCGGCAAGGGCATGCTCGGCGGGATGCGCGCGCTGCCCGGCGGCGATTGGGGCGATATGCCGCCCGCCGAGTCCGGGATCGTTCATGTCGACCATGGTTTCACCCATTTCGATCTTCGCCTGACCTTGGTGCGCCGCGAAAGCGAGCATGCCGCAGGGGAAGGCGAATGGTGGCCGCTTTCGGCGCTTGACGCGGCGGGATTGCCGACGCTCTATCGAAAGCTGGTGGGCAAGATGCTGGAGAGAATTGCATGAACATGATGGTTTCGCGCCGCGGACTGCTCGGCGGTCTGGCGCTTGGCGGCGCGGGCGCGCTGCTCCCGGGCGCGGCCTTTGCCTTCAAGGCCGACGGTGCGGCGCTCTATCCCTCCACCTATGCGTTCATCAAAGGTTTCGTCGAGAGGCGCGAGCTCGCCGGTACGCTCGCGGCGATCGGCAAGGGACAGGATGCGCCCGATGTCTTCGGCGCTGGCACGCAGGCGATGGATTCGGCGAAGGCGGTCGACGCCGACACGATCTGGCGCCTCTATTCGATGACGAAGCCCGTGACCGGCATCGCCGCGATGATCCTGATCGAGGAGGGCAAGCTCAAACTCGACCAGCCGATCGCCGACATCCTCCCCGCCTTCGCGAGGATGAAGGTGCAGAATACCCCCGACGGGTCGCTCACCGACGTGCGCGATGCAAAGACCATGATCACCGTCCGTCACCTGCTGACGCACACCGCGGGGCTCGGCTATGGTATCGTCCAGAAGGGGCCGCTTCGCGACGCCTATAACGAGCAAGGCATATTGGGCGGGCAGGTCAGCCGCCTGCCAATCCCGGGATTCCCGCCGGCAACCCCGGCGCCCAGTCTCGCTGCGTTTGCCGACCGCCTCGCAAAGCTGCCGCTCGTGTACGAACCCGGCACGCGCTGGAGCTATTCGGTCGGGCTCGACCTGATGGGCCGCGTGATCGAGGTCGTCTCGGGCCAGCCCTTCGACGCGTTCCTGAAGGCGCGCATCTTCGATCCGCTGGGCATGAAGAGCACGGGATTCCAGGTCGCGGCAGCCGACGTCGGGCGCTTCTCGACCAATTACGCGCCCTTCGGCGGCGCGCTGCTGCCGATCGATCCCGCGACCAGTTCGATCTATCTCGACAAGCCGCCGATCCCCTATGGCGGGGGCGGGCTCGTTTCGAGCGCGCGCGATTACGACCGCTTCCTTGCGATGCTGCTCGGCGAAGGCGAGACGGGCGGCGTCCGTATCCTCAAGCCCGAGACCGCGCGGCTCGCGATGTCGAACCTGCTGCCGGCGGGCGCGGACACGAAGGGGACGTTCGTCGAGGGCGAGGGTTTCGGCGCCGGCGGGCGCGTGTCGCTGCCCACGTCGATCACGGGCGAGGGGATTTACGGCTGGGGCGGCGCGGCGGGGACGATCGCGTTCGTCGACCGCAAGCGCGGCTACCGCGTCGGCGGCTATGCGCAATATATGCCCTCCGAGGCGCTCCCGTTCCAGAGCGGCTTCGGCAAGGCGTTCTTCGCCGACATGCTGGCGCGCTGATGCCGTTGCCGCTCGGTTTCACCGGCGCGCGGCTCGACCGCGCCGACCAGCTTCGCACGAATGCAGAGGCGTTCGCTGCGGCGATCGCCGATCCGCGCGCGACCGTTCTGGCGATGGACGGGATCGATCCCGTGCCGGGCGAGCGGGGCGGGCTGGTCTGGGAACCGCTCGATCGCGCCGATGACCGCGCGCTGCTGCTGCTCGGGATCGACGATGCGGGCGCCCCGCGTTTCGTCCGCGCGTCGGCGCCCGGCGCACGCATCGACGCGCGGTCGCGCACCGTGATGCGGCTGATCCCATTGCTCTCGCCCGAGGAGGCGGCGCTCTACGGCGGCGCGCGCAGCCTCGTCGACTGGCATGCGCGGCACGGTTTCTGCGCGGTCTGCTCGGCGCCGACCGAAATTTTCCGCGGCGGTTGGGGACGGAAGTGCGGGCAGTGCGGTGCCGAACATTTCCCGCGCGTCGATCCCGTCGTCATCATGCTCGCCGAGCATGACGGCCGCGTTCTCGTCGGGCGCCAGCCGGGCTTTCCGCCGGGTTTCTTCTCGGCGCTCGCGGGCTTCGTCGAACCCGGCGAATCGCTCGAAGAAGCCGTTGCGCGCGAATTGTTCGAGGAAGCGGGCATCGAGGTGTCCGACGTCACCTATGTGGCGAGCCAGCCGTGGCCGTTCCCCTCGTCGCTGATGATCGGCTGCCGCGCGGTCGCGCGCGATCCGGCGCTGACGATCGACACGACCGAACTCGAAGCCGCGATGTGGGTCGACCGCGCCGAAGTGCGCGCGGCGCTCGGCGGTGAATTGGGCGCCAGCTTCATGGCGCCGCCGCCGCTGGCGATCGCGCGCTATCTGTTGGAGGATTGGGCGGGGTAAACCCTCCCTGCGGCGTAGCCGTGGGGAGGTGGCAGCGCGAAGCGCTGACGGAGGGGCAATGATGCTGCCCCTCCACCACCCGCTACGCGGGCGGTCCCCCTCCCCATGCCTGCGGCACAGGGAGGATCGTAGATGTCAGAATTTCTTGCCGGTGATCCGGCTGATTTCCTTCGCCACCATCGCCTCGACCATGCCGGGCAGGTTGGTGTCGAGCCAGTCCTTCAGCATCGGGCGCAGCGCCTCCAGCACGACCTCTTCCATCGTGCGGCCGCCGGCGGGTGCGGGGGTTGCCGCGACGGGCGCGGGGGCGACCGCAGCGGTCAGCGCCTCGAGCGACTGGCGCGCGGCATCGGCGCTCGCCGCCGACACCAGCTCTTCCTCGGTCGGGATGGCGGGGGGCGGCGTCACCGCCGCTGCCTCTTCGGTCGATTCGTCTTCGTCGTCGAGGTCGAGGACATCGTCTTCGGTTTCCGCAGGCGCGCTGCGCGTTTCGCGGGTTCCGGGCGCCTCGTCACGCGCGATAACGCGCCGGATCGACGACAGAATGTCTTCCATAGATGGCTCTCGCGACATGTCGCCCATTAATGCCCCCTCAGCCCCACGATACCCGGGCGGTTAACCATCTTCTACCGGTCGGGGGCGGGCTTTGCCAAGCCTTATTGTTTGGGGCCCATCTCGACATAGGCGGGGACGGCCGCCGTCGCGGCGGGAACCGCCTTCGTGTCGGTCGCGACCTGCTGCGGCGCCGGATCGTCGGCCCAGTCCCAGATCTGGCCCTTCACGCGGCGGTAATTGACCTCGGGATCATAGAGCGCACCGCCCTCGATCCCAAGGTCGCGCGCCTCGGCCTTGCCCATCGCGGCGAGCACCGAGAAGGCGGCGACATAGGAGTTGCGGCGCGCCGAGACGAGCTGGACCTGCGTGTTCAGATATTCCTGCTCGGCATTCAGGATGTCGAGGATCGAGCGCGTGCCGACGCTGTTTTCGGCGCGGACGCCCTCGAGCGAGAGGCCGTTCGCGCTCACCGCCTGCTCGGTCGCGGCGATGATTCGCTCGTTCGCCTGCCACGCGGCATAGGCGCCGCGCGTCTGCGCGATCACGTCGCGTTCGATCGCGACATAATCTTCGATCGCCTGGCTGGTCTGCGCCTGCGCCTGGCGTACGCGCGCCGACGCGCGGCCGCCCTGGAAGATCGGCAGCGTCATCGACACGCCCGCGATCGTGCTCGTCGTCGTATTTTCCGACGTCGCATTGCCCGCCGGGATCGAGTTGAGATTGTTGTTGTATCCGCCCGTCACCGTCGCCGAAACCTTGGGCGCGCGCGTCGCCTGCGCGCTGCCGATGTCGGCGCGCGCGGCGTTGAGCCGCTGGTTCGCGGCTTCGATGTCGGGATTGCTGTTCAGCGCGATCGCGACGGCTTCTTCGGCGGTCGTCGGCAGGTTCGGCAGCACGGGCGGCGCCTGCAGATCGTCGGGCGCGTCACCCACCAGCCGGATATATCCCTCGCGGCTGCGGATCAGGTTCGATTCGGCGGTGCGCAGGTCGCCCTCGGCAAGCGCGAGGCGCGCCTGCGACTGCGCGACGTCGGTGCGCGTCAGGTCGCCGATCTCGAAACGGTCGCTCGTCGCCTGCAGGTTCGTGCGCAGGACCGAGACGTTCTTCTGATTGAGCTGGACGATCGCGATGTCGCGGATCACGTCCATATAGGCGCCGACCGTCTGCGAAAAGACGCTCGCTTCGGTCGCGCGGAGGTCGGCCTGTCCGGCCTCGACACGATATTTCGCGGCCTTCACCGCATTGCGCACCGCGCCGCCCTGATAAAGCGGGACCGAAAGCTGTGCGCCGGTCGAAAACGAGCGGCCCGGGGTGAAGAAGCTGTTGCCGGGGACCATCAGATTTTCCTGAAAGTCCGCGCTGACTCCGACCGAGGGCAGCCCCGATGCCTTCTGGATCGGGACGTTTTCGTCGGTCGCGCGCTGTCCGGCGCGTGCCGCGGTCAGCGTCGGGTTGTTCTCATAGGCCTTGGCCAGCGCCCCCTGCAGCGTCTCGGCGTGTGCCGGCGACGCGGCGGCCAGCGCACCGAGCGCCAGGCCTGTGAACCAGCGGGTACGACGACCGGTCATCTTGTTCTTCTTGTCGTGCATTGGGATGTTCAGCCTGAAACGGGAGGGGGAGCTGTCGTCAGAATTGAAAGCCCTTCGGCGCCGAAAAGCCCGGCAGCGGCGCGGCATCCATGTCGGCAAAGGCGCGGATGGCGATCGTGCCGCCCGCCTTGACGCCCTGGACGAGGCGCGTGACGCTGCCTTCGCGCCATGCCGCGACGATCCGGCCGCCCTCGGCGAGCTGCTTCGCGATCGCATCGGGCAGCGTCTCGATCGCGCCTTCGACGACGATCCGGTCGAACGGTGCCGCGTTCGGCGCGCCGGCGGCCAGCGGGCCTTCGACCCATTCGATGTTCGCGTCGGCCGACGCCGCGCGCGCGGCGGCGAGCAGGGTCGCGCTTTCCTCGACCGCATGGACCTTGGCGCCCATCCTTGCGAGCAGCGCGGCGGTATATCCGGTCGCGGCCCCGATCAGCAGGACGCGCATGCCGCCGCGAATCTCGGCGGCGACGAGCAGGCGCCCGGTGACGAGCGGGGGATTGAGCATGCGGCCTTCGCCAAGGTCGAGCGCGCGGTCCATATAGGCGACCCCCGACAGCGCGGCGGGAACATGCGCCTCGCGCGGGGTGCTGCCCATCGCGGCGACGACCGCGGGGTCGATCACGTCGTTGGTCCGAAGCTGGCTGTCGATCATCGCCGCGCGCATCTCGGCCGCACCAATCTCGCTCAATTTCGTTGCCATCGTTCCGATTCCGATTCCCTGGAGACCCAAAGCGTTGCGGCAGCCCTAGCCCAAGCTAGGCTGTATTGCAATACTAATACAGCACGACCACCGCACCGCGCCGCGCATAGCGGGCAATGCGGGGCCCGCCAAGTGCGCATTGCGGCTGCAAAAGCGCGGCACGTCCCCGAAATTGCGAAACAATCGGATTGCAGTCGCGAAACTTGTTCGCTAGGGGCGCTGTCTCCACGCAAATCTGCGCCTGAGGCCCGATGGCGGAGTGGTGACGCAGCGGACTGCAAATCCGTATACGCCGGTTCGATTCCGGCTCGGGCCTCCATAAACCTGTCAGCCGAGGTGTGCTGATGGTTGAAAAAACCCCTGATTTCCGATAGTTTAGGACCATTCGCTGATTGCCAGTGATGGCCTCTGTTTGCCTGTAGTTGCAGACGTTGGGGGCCTAATCAGGGGGCTCCGCCAAGCCTCCATGAATGCGAGGCCCCCATCGTGCTAACCGACACCGCAATTCGAAAGGCGAAGCCCAAGGAGAAGCCTTACAAGGTCTCAGATTCGCAGGGCTTATACCTGCTGATCAATCCAAAGGGTAGCAAACTGTGGCGCGTCAAATATCGCATGAACGGCGTGGAGCGGAAACTGGCGTTAGGCTCCTACCCTGAAATCACCTTGGCCGAAGCGCGTAGCGCCCGCGATGCAGCACGAAGGCAACTGGCTCATTCGATCGATCCCAATTTTGTTAAGCGCCAAGAGCGCATTGAGGCGGGCATTCGCGCCAGCAACAGCTTTTCCAGTGTGGCGCAGGAACTGATCGAGAAGAAGGCGCGCGAGGGGATGGCGGAGCCGACGCTGGCAAAGATGCGCTGGTTCGTGAAACTGCTCGGGAACGATTACGGCAAACGCCCGGTGGCCGAAATCACACCGCAGGAATTGCTGCACGAATTGCGAAAGCACGAGCGCCGGGGCCGACTGGAGACGGCAAATCTGTTGCGCGCCTTCGCTAGTCGAGTGTTTCGCTATGCAGTTGCGACGGCGCGGGCGGAGCGCGATCCGGCTCAATTGCTGATCGGCGCGCTGACAACCCCGAGGGTCAAGCATTTTCCGGCAATCACCGATGCGATCACATTCGGGGCGTTGCTTCGCGCGATCGAAGATTATCAAGGTGACCCAGCCGTGATGCACGCGCTTAAGTTGACGCCCCATGTGTTCCAGCGCCCCGGCGAAATCCGTCATATGGAATGGACGGAGGTAGATTTTGGCAAGGCGGTCTGGATCATTCCGGAAGGGAAGATGAAGATGCGCCAGCCTCATTCGGTGCCCTTGTCGCGGCAGTCTCTCGCGATCCTCACCAACATGCGGACCCTGTCCGGTTCTGGACGCTATGTGTTCCCGTCGATCAGATCGCGGACACGGCCGATCAGTGAGAATACGATCAATGCGGCGCTCCGCCGGATGGGCTATCCCAAGGATCAGATGACGGCCCACGGCTTTCGCACATCGGCATCCTCGCTTTTGAACGAATCCGGTAAGTGGAACCCCGACGCGATCGAGCGGGCGCTGGCGCACATGGTCGCGGGCAGCGTCCGGCGCATATACAACCAGTCTGCCTATTGGACTGAGCGTGTTGAAATGGCGCAATGGTGGAGCGACTATCTGGATGAATTGCGCGAAGGAGGAAATAGATGACAGGTCGCCCCGGAGAAGGTTGGAAAATCTTCGCAGACGGGGACGAAGCCGACAATGTGCCGCTCTGGAAGGTGTTGGCTCAATTTAGATCGGACGATCTGGACGAGGGCTTGAGCCTTAACGCCGCGATCATCAATCACGCCAAGCCGTCGCCGGTTCGATATTATAATCTCGCCTTCATCATCAGCTTTGCATTCGGGTTCCTGTCCGTCCTCCTCTTGATCGGCCTCCTTGTATCGGGCCATTCGACAGCAACGGACCTCTTCTTCTACCTCACATTGGCCGCGCTAGCGGCGACGATAGCGCCGCACCTTTGGCGGCAGGCTTATCAATATGGCCTGAAAATCCCCGACGCGCCGTTGAAACTGCCGCACGCGCCGGACAGGCTCTTTGAAGAGGTGCTGGGCTATTTGCAGAAGGTGGACGGCCCGAAAGCCTATTATCTTTCCCGGCTCCGCAAGAAGCGGGTTCCGCTCAAACGCAGGCAGTTTTTCGGCAGGCTGCGCTATTTCCTGTTTTCCGAGCACAGCAAGGATCGGGGGATGGTCATGCGTTATCCAACGGCAATGTCGCTGCCCGTCGACCTTTACCTTCATCGCGATGATGTCGAGACGATGCTCGCGATGAGCAGACCGAAGCGCCGAGGCGGACCCGGCCGGAACACCAAATACCGTTATGACGACGCGATAATCGCGCTGATCGGTGATCCCCGGCTACGCGCATTGGACGTGAAGGATCGACTGGCGGCGATTAGCACCGTCAAGGATTGGCTGTCGGCATGGTTCGAAACAAATGCCGATGCGTCCGGTGACGTGCCCCGCCGCGATCAATTGACCCGTTATGCGGAAAAAATCTGCGCACACATTGAAGTGATCGCGCCCGCCGAAAGCGGCTAACCAGCATTATCGTTTTTCGATCCTCCCGATGGCATTTTCGAACCACGTCTCTGCATTTCTGTATCCATAGGGGTGGTCGAGATCGAAGGGCAGGCGGAGAAGCTTGCGACGAAAAACCGGCGAGGTGTGCATCCGGCGCTCGACGTGCTGGACGATGTCGCGGAACCGCACCTTGCCGCCGGGCGCGGTCGAGGGGTCATAGATATAGATCCCCATGATATGCGTATGCGTGTCGCCCGACTGGAAATAGACGAACTGCGCATCCTGGGCACTAAGCTGCTGGACCATGGCATATCTCCCTTTGACCGCCGCATGATGTCATCGCAGCGTCGGGAGGCGGAGCCACCCCCTCCCGAAGGGTGGCAGCGTCACGCGGGGCGGAAGAGGTCGGGCGTCGAGTCGAGATGGAAACCCTGGAAGCGCGGCGAATTTCCATGCGGCTCGAGCTTCAGGTGGCGCCGCGCGTTCGGGCCGCCGCCATCGACGCGCAGGCAGGTTCCAGTGATGAAGGCGGCGCCGGGGGAAAGCAGGAAATTGATCGCCGCAGCGACTTCGGACACCGTCCCCACGCGCTGCATCGGGATGTTGCTGGCGGATTCGCGAATGAAATTGACCGCTTCGCCGTCATAATTGTCGAAACCGCTCGACATGATCATGCCCGCCGCGAGGCTGTTGACGCGGACGCCCGACGACGCCCATTCGGCCGCCGCCGTCTGGGTCAGCGAATACATGCCCGATCGGGCCGCGGCCGAATGGGCGAAATTCGGGGTTCCCATCCACATGTCGATGATCATGTTGACGATCGCGCCGCCGTTCGCGCCCATCCACTGGTTATAGACTTCGCGCATCATGATGAAGCCGCCGGTGAGGTTGTTGCGGACGACCGCCTCGAAACCCTTGGTCGAGATGTCTTTCAGCGGCGAGAAAAATTGCCCGCCGGCATTGTTCACCAGTCCGTCGATGCGCCCCTGATCGGACAGCACCGCCGCGACCGCGTCGGCGACCATGGCTTCGTCGCGAATATCGCAGATCTGGCTGGAGACCTTGCCGCCATCGGCGCGAATCTCGGCCTCGACCGCCGCGAGCTTCTCGGGCTTGCGGCCCATGATCACCACATGCGCGCCGAGCGACGCCAGTTCATGCGCGATCCCGCGGCCGATCCCGCTGCCGCCGCCGGTGACGATCGTGACCTGACCGTCGAACAGGCCGGGACGGAAGATGGAATCATAGGGCATGGGGTTTCTTGCCGTTCTATATGGGTGGTTAGCCGCGCGTTTTTCGGGCGTTGAAATCGGCGATCGACTCATCGAGGACGCCGCTGGCGGCGAGTCGGAGCTGCGCGCGTTCTTCGAGTTCATAGGATAGTTCGACCGATGGACTTTCCATCGCGAGGTCGAGATTCCGTTTGGTTAGGCGCAGCGCGTCGAGCGAATATGCGGCGATCCGGTTCGCCATCGCCATGCCTTCGGCGAGCAGTTCTTCTTTCGGAACGACCCGCGAGACAAGGCCCGCTGTCAGGGCGCGGTCGGCAGGAAGTCGCGCGGAGGTAAAGGCGATTTCGCGAGCGAGCGAGATGCCGATGGTGCGCTGCAATCGCCATGCGACGCCCAGTTCGGTGCCCGAGAGGCCCAGGTTGATGAAAGAGGTGGTGAAGAACGCGTCGTCGCTGGCGATGATGATGTCTGACGTCAGCGCGAAGATCAGCCCGGCGCCGGCCACAGATCCGTTGGTGAGCGCGATGACGGGCTGCGGACACGATCGCATGTCGCGCAAAATGTCGGTGATGTCCCAGTCGCCGAGCAGCAGTTCGTCAAGCACGGGATCGTCGCCCTGCGCGCCAACCAGGTCGAGCCCGACGCAGAAATGATCGCCGCTGCCGCGCAAGAGGATCGCCTTGCAACTGCGGTCGCGGCGGCAAGACGCGAAAAATCCCGCGAGTTCATCCAAGAGCGCCTTGGTCACGGCATTCCGCCGGTGCGGTCGGTTGAGGGTGACCGTCGCAATGGGGCCTTCGCGCTCGATCAGCAGTGCTTTCCCTGATTCATCTTCTGTCATGGTCATAAGTCCCCACGTCGCCATAGTGTCTGTCGTTCTGGCTAGCAGGCGTCCGCTAACCGCATACCCCCCGTGAGGGGGGGCAGAATGATGCGGAGTCTCAGCGCTTCAACTCAAATCCGCACCATTAAATGGGGGGATCAAACACCTAGGTGATCCACCGCCGAGGCCCGCGGCGATTCTTCATGTCATGATGAATAGGGCGACTGATTCAACAACAGGTGGCTGTTAGAATCTATCGGGATAATCCCGGCCGCCGAAGCGAAGAATGATACTGCGCCATGTTTGACGACGCCTCCATGGCTGCGGAGCTAAACCCAGATGGCCTCCGGTAATCCCGGGGCGGTTCATATCGAGCTCCACGCTACATTCATTCAAGAGTTCGATCGTTCGCCAGGCAATCCGTGGATCTGCAAAGTTGGAGCGCGGCCTCAATCGAGCGCGCACTGGCGGCGGCAAGCTGCCGCCAGAGGTCGCGTGTTTGCACGGTTGGCCGCGCAGCGCTCTTGGCTCGCTGATCTTGGCGGGACGGCGGCTAAGCACATCTGCGCGCGCACGCCGTCCGCCCGCGGCTTCTCCAAGGGCGCGTTTGTTCTCCGATAAGGGCGCCGCGCTGATCGCACGGCGGCGTTGCCGTTGGGCCGGCCACGGACAGCGTTTCGTTCGGCGCACGGCTATGGGACCGCTCGGCCGGTGCGCAAGCCGGGCGATGCCCGGCTCCTTCATTTCGTTACGGCCCTTCGGGTGCGCGCCGTCCTTCGGCGCGGTCCCGTCGCCTTTTCTCGCCGCCCGCCCCGCCGTCCGGGGCCGGGTGTGGTTGAAGAGAAGGAAGAAAGTCATGAAGCTTGATTTCATCGATCTGGGCAACCTGTCCATCGCAGCCGCCAACATGCGAGGGAAGGGGAAAGACCCCGACGTCGCAGACCTTATGCCGAGTATCCGCGCACGCGGAGTGCTCGTTCCGCTGCTTGTTCGGCCCAATTGTGCGGAAGGGCATTACGAGATTGTTGCTGGGCGTCGGCGCTTTACCGCCGTGGGCGTCGTCGCGCGTGAGGGCGGGGCGGTGAAGCCTATCCCTTGCGCCATTCTCGACGAAGGCGACGATGCCGATGCGCTCGAAGCGTCGATGCTCGAAAATTTCGCGCGGGTGGAGCCCGACGAGGTCAGCCAGTGGGAAGCGTTCGTCGCGCTGGTCAAGGCGGGGCGGTCGGTCGAAGAGGTTGCGGACAGCTTCGGGTTCGAGCCGCGAGCGGTGAAACGCATCCTTGCGCTCGGCAATCTGCTTCCCCGCATCCGCACCCTCTATCGCGGCGGGGAAATCGATGCGGGCACCGTCCGCCACCTGACCCTCGCTTCCAAGAGCCAGCAGAAGGCATGGCTCGCGCTGTTCGACGACGAAAAGGCATATTGCCCGACCGGCCATCAGCTTAAGGCATGGTTGTTCGGTGGCACCGCCATTGCGGCGAAACATGCATTGTTCGACGTCGCCGAAACGAAGCTCGCCACCGTGTCCGACCTGTTCGGTGAGGACAGTTTCTTTGCCGACGGGGATGCCTTCTGGTCGGCACAGATGGCGGCCATCGAGGCGCGCAAGGCCGACTATATCGAAGCGGGATGGTCCGATGTCGTCATCATGGAGCGTGGTGACTGGTTCCGGTCGTGGGATTACGCCCATGCGGGCAAGCGCAAGGGCGGCCGCATCTATGTCGAGGTGCGCGATAGCGGCGAGGTGACCTTCCACGAAGGATTCGTCACCAGCAAGGAAGTGAAGCGGCTTTCGGGCGCCGGTGGTGGCGAAGACCACGATGCCGTCATGGCCAAGCCGGTGCGTCCCGAGGTGTCGGGTCCGCTCAATGTCTATATCGACCTTCATCGCCATGCGGCGGTGCGCGCAGATCTGGCAGGCCATGGGGGCGTCGCGCTGCGGGCGATGCTCTCGCATGTCATCGCGGGGGCGGACCTCTGGCGCGTCGATGTCGAGGGCCAGCGCGCGCCGAAGGAAGACATTGCCGAGAGCGTCGAGACGTCATCCGCAGAGACGGCCTTCGACCTCAAACGCCGTGCGGTGCTGGCGGTGCTGGGGTTTGACGAGGAAGCACCAACCGTAACGGGAACGCCGCTCAATCGTCCCCCTTTTGCTCCGCTGTTCGCGCGGCTGCTCGAACTTCCCGATCCGGTAGTGCTGGAGATCGTCGCGATCGTCATGGGGGAGACGCTGCAGGCGGGAAGCGAGGCGATCGAGATGATCGGGCTTCATCTCGGTACCGACATGCGGCGCCATTGGTCGGTGGACGCGGCATTCTTCGACCAGCTTCGCGACCGCGAAGTCCTGCTCGCTATCACCGCCGAGGTTGCAGGACCGGGGGTTGCCGCAGCGAATGCCGGTGAGAAGGGCAAGGCCTTGAAGGCCATCGTCTCAGATTGCCTTGAAGGCGCGAATGGCCGGGCGCAGGCCGAGCCGTGGGTTCCCCGATGGATGGCCTTTCCGCCTTCCGCTTATACCGCACGCGGGGGCGTAGGCAGCGTGAAGTCGGCCCGCTGCGCGGCTGTGGAAATTGCTGTCGGGACCGAAGCTGTTGCCGAAACCGAAGGCGGAGAGGCTGGCGAGCATCCGCCGCTGGCAGCTTGATGGACAGGGCGGGCGGCTTCGGTCGCCCGCCCGACTTTTCGCGTCGCGGAAATTGGCGTGCCGGTCTTCAGACCGGCGCGGCGTCTTCATTTTGCGCGTGCCGATGCCGTAGACGGCATCGGCACGCGGACAGGCAAAGGAAAAGCGGCGCGAAGAGACCTTCGCGCCGCCCGACGATGTTTGTGGTCATCGCCCCCACCAAAGGTATCAGGCGTGGGTCGCATTGGCCTGACCTCCAGCGAATCGCTAAGGCTGTGCTTTAGCTAGAATACATTACGAAATTGCTCCTTTGGCCTATATCTCTTTCGTATAGTTACGCACACGGTCGATGCGCCCGACCCGTCTCCAGGCCGGTCTTCGGTTCCTTATTGCCCCGATGCCGCGCACTGCGTTCAACGCTGAACGCTCGATGGGAAGGTCTATCGAGCTTCGCGTCGCCGCGATCGATGTGATCGCTTGCGGCACTGATCTTCTTCTCATTGATCGTTTCATTCGATGTCTGCCGGGCATCTCCAACTATCGGCGAACCATCCCCGGCGACGGGCGAGATGACCTAGACCGGCGCGGCGCCCCGCAAAAGTGTGGCGGCACGATTATTTCCCCGCCGGCTGTGCCGGCTCCTCGCGGCCGCTTCGCTTCAAATAATCGCGCCGCCGCACTCCTCCGCTTGCGCTGCGGCCCTTAAGGTTCGCGGGGACGCCTCATGCGCCGACCTTTGGTCCGCCCATGCCGCAGGGATGGTCCCGCGGCGAATGAAGGAGACGACCAATGGCAGCTATCGGCTTTGTGAACGGCAGCATCGAAACCGGCTTCGTCGGCCAGCTCAAGACCCTCTCGATCCGCGCGGCGATCGAAATCCGGACCAACCGCTCGAAGAGCGGCGACGTCCAGCCCGACTACCGGGTCTATTCCGAAGGCGTCGAGATCGGTGCCGGCTGGATTCGCACCGGACAGGTCTCGGGCGAACCCTATGTGTCGCTGAGCCTCGCCGCTCCCGAGTTCGGGCCGCGCCGGCTTTATGCGAACCTCGGCCGCGCCGCCGGTCAGGACGGCGAAGATGGCTATGCACTCATCTGGAACCCCGCCGACTGAGTCCCAGCAGCCCGCGCCGCCTTGGCGGTGCGGGCTTTTGCGCGCTTCGCCTTTCAGTAGGCGATCGGGATCATTATCTACCATATGATGCTGCCTACTCGCGCAGTGTCACAAGCGGCGCTCACGCGTTGGAAAATGGATTGCGCGACGATCGCGGTCGATGCTCATCGGGAGTCGGTTCGATTGCTTTTGAAGGAAAGAATTCTAGGGGCTCAATTGGGGGCATCCGCGTAACACGAACTGCATATGTAATTGCAATCAAATCAGAAAATTCGAGTTGTTCGATTCCGGCTCGGCCTCCACCGGCTTCCGGACACGCGGAAGCAGCCGCTGCGGCGGAAAACGCCTTCGCTCGAACCGCACATCCGTCCATAGGTCGGCGCGCGAAGCCGCGCCGCCTGCCCGCTTCGCTTTGACGGCAACCCTGTTCCGCCGGAACTTCCCATTTTGGAGCATTGCGTCGGCGCCGAAGCGAAACCGTTTGGCGTGTCGGGGAAACTGGGAGACAAGGCGGGCGAGAATCCTTTCGGGACAAAGGGTAAATGGGGAATCCGGACCAGAAAATCAGTGTCGACGTCGCGATCGTCGGTGCGGGCCCCGCGGGGCTCACGGCGGGCTATCTGCTGACGAAGCAGGGACTGCGCGTCGCGATCATCGAACGCGACCGCGACTATGTGGGCGGTATCAGCCGCACCGTGGAACATGACGGTTACCGGTTCGATATCGGGGGCCACCGCTTTTTTTCGAAGAGCCAGCAGGTCGTCGACCTCTGGAACGAAATCCTGCCCGACGACTTCATCCAGCGCCCGCGGATGAGCCGGATCTATTATGAAGGCAAATTCTACAGCTACCCGTTGCGCGCGTTCGAGGCGTTGGGCAATCTGGGCGTCTTTCGATCGGCCGCCTGCATGGCCAGCTATCTGCGATCGAAACTGTTTCCGATCCGCGATGTCAGAAGCTTCGAGGACTGGACCAGCAACCAGTTCGGCCGAAAGCTCTACCGGATATTCTTCAAGACCTACACCGAGAAGGTGTGGGGGATGCCCTGCGACGAAATGAGCGCCGATTGGGCCGCGCAGCGGATCAAGGGCCTGTCGCTCTGGGGGGCGGTCATCGATGGCGTGAAACGCAGCCTGGGGCTCAACCGCACGCCGAACGACGGACAGGCGGTCAAGACGCTCTTGGAGACGTTTCGGTATCCGCGCCTCGGACCGGGCATGATGTGGGAAGCGGCGCGCGACAAGATTCTCGCGACCGGCGACGGCCAGATTTTCATGGGCCATTCGCTGCAGGAGCTTGCCCGCGACGCCGAAGGCGGCTGGCGGTTGCAGGCGGCGGCCGCGGATCGCACCCTCTCGATCGCGGCGGACCATGTCATCAGCTCGGCGCCGATACGCGAACTCGTCGCCAGGCTTTCGCCGCAGCCGAATTGCACGGCAGAGGCCGCCGACCTCAAATACCGGGACTTTTTGACCGTAGCGCTCAAGATACGCTCCGAGGAGCTGTTCCCCGACAACTGGATCTATATCCACGACGGCAAGGTCAAGGTCGGCCGCGTGCAGAATTTCCGCAGCTGGTCTCCCGAAATGGTTCCCGACGAAAATGTCGCTTGCGTCGGGCTCGAATATTTCTGCTTCGAAGGCGACGGCCTGTGGTCGATGCCCGACGACGAACTGGTCGAACTCGCCACGAAGGAAATGGACATGCTGGGGCTCGTGGACCCGGCGAAGGTCATCGGCGGTGCGGTCGTCCGGCAGGCGAAGGCCTATCCGGTCTATGACGGCAGCTATGCGCATAATGTCGAGACCGTTCGCCGCGAATTGGAGGAGGCGTTCCCGAACCTGCACCTCGTCGGGCGAAATGGGATGCACCGGTACAACAACCAGGATCATGCGATGATGACCGCGATGCTGACGGTCGAGAACATCGTCGCCGGCAGCAGGATCTACGACATCTGGTGCGTCAACGAGGACGCCGAATATCACGAGGCGGGACATGAGGGCGAGGAGCAGGCGCTTCCGGCTACCCGCCGCCGCCCGCTCAGCGCCGATCAGGCGGAAGCCATCGCCTCGGTCCGCGAGACACCCGAAAGGATCGTCGCGCCCACCCAGAATCGCCGGTCGGGGTGAGGCGGATGTGGAATTTCCGGGGCCTGATCTTTTCGAAATATCTCGTCGCAAGCCTGGTCGCGCTCGCGGTCGATCTGGCGCTTTTCGTCCAGATGATCGCATTTCACGTCCCGGCCGCGTTGGCGTCGGCGCTGGCCTATTCGGCGGGTATCGTCGTGCATTGGGCGATATCGAGCCGATTGGTCTTCAAGGGCAGGGTGGCCATCGCGCGGCGGCAGCGGACGGTGCAAAAGGCGCAATTCGTCCTTTCGGCGCTGGTCGGTCTGGCCATCACCACCGCGGTGGTCGGCGCGGGGTCCTATTTCGGGCTCGATCCGCGCGTCGCGAAACTCGTCGCGATCGCGCTCAGCTTCCTGACCGTCTGGTACGCCCGCAACCGTTATATTTTCCAGATGACATCCGATGACCGCCTTCGATCCTGACGAGGCGCCCGAAAAAATGCCTCGCGGCGAAATGCGTCCGACGCGGCGGCGGACCTGGCGCGCGCGGATGCTGTCGGCGCTCGCGATATGCGTCGCGGCGATCATCCTCTCGTGGCCCTCGCTCATCAATGGCGGCCCCTTCTTCATCGCCGATACGTCCGCGTATATCCGCGGCGCCGACGCGGCGATTTCCAGCCAGCTCGGCTATCGCTCGGCATGGTCGGACAAACGCGATCTATACCTGCGGAACGACGCGGCAGGCGCCGATGCGGAACAGGCGAAGCCGCCGCAGCATGGCGGGGCGGCCCACCCGCCGCTGTTGGGGCGATCGGTCTATTATGGCGCATTCCTCTATGTGCCCGTCCTGCTGACGACCGAGCAGATGGGCGTGTTCGCCCAATGTGCGCTCGCTGCGTTGACGATCTGGCTGGCGCTGTTGCCGTGGCGCCGCGGTCCGCCCGGACGCTGGGCTGCCGCCTATGTTCTCGTCTGCGCGATCCTCGCCTTGCTGACCGCGCTTCCCTTCACCGCTTCGCTTCTCGTTCCCGACTTTCTCACGGGTATCGCCTGCGTATCGCTCATATCGATGCTGTGCTTCTGGGACCGCTACTCGCGCGTGGAAATCGGCCTCTTATCGGCGCTTTTATGCTTTGCGGCGATTGCGCACAGTTCCAATCTTCCGCTCATCCTGGCGCTGTCGATATCCGGACTTCTGATGCGCCTCGCCGGCTGCCGATTGTCGTTCCGGGCGGCGATGTTCGGCGTTTCCGCCGTTCTGCTGGGACTTGCGGCGGATGCGGTCTTCATCGCTGCCGTAAAGAACCAGACGGGAATGGCACCGATCCGGCCGCCCTTTCTCACCGCGCGCCTGATTGCCGACGGCCCGGGCTACGAGTTTCTCCGCGCGCATTGCGGCGAGAGGCGTTTCGAAGTTTGCCGATATGTCGCGCGGACGCCCGGCGACAGCGACCAGTTTCTCTGGAGCAATGGACAGGACGGCGTGTTCTCGACCGGCGGATTCGAAACGCAGCGGCGCCTCGCGGAACAGGACGTCGCATTCGCTTGGTCGACCGTCACGACCTATCCCACCGAGGTGCTGTTCTCGACGATCAAGGCGACCGGGCGGCAGCTCGGCCTGCTGAATTACGACATCTGGCATGGGAAGGAGGGCGGCGAACCCTATTATTCGCTCGACAATCTGCCCCCCGCCGTCGCGGCGCGGATGGAGCGAACGCTCAGCGTTCACGGGCGGATGCCCGTCGAGCCGTTCCAGACGCTCGACAAGGTCTTCGCGGGCTTGTCGCTCGTCGTCGCGATCACCTGCCTCGCGCTGCTATCGCGGTCCCGGAACGCGCATCTCCGCGCGATCGGCGCCGCCATCCTGCTGGCGCTCGTCGCGATCTTGGCGAATGCGGCCATTTCCGGCGGTCTTTCAAAGCCCGACGCGCGGTATCATCTGAAGATCGTGTGGATATTGCCGCTGTTCGTCCTCATCTTCTTCGTCGCGGCAGGGCGTTTCGGCCGTCGGGACGTCGAAGCGGGCGATCCTGCGTAGAGGCGCGGTCAACGGCGCACGGCGCTCGCCCGCCATTCGGAGGGGGAGCGGCCGGTCCAGTGGCGGAAGGCGCGGGTAAAGGATCGCGCCTCGGCATAGCCGAGCGCCTCGGCGATCGCCTCGACCGTCGCGTTGCTCGCGGTGAGCAGCCGCACCGCCTTGTCGCGGCGGACATTTTCGCGGATCGTCACGAGGTTGGCGCCCTCTTCGCGGAGCAGGCGGCGCAATTTGTGCGGCGACAGGCGCGTTTCGGCCGCCAGCTCGCCGATCGTCAGGTCGGGGCCGCGCGTCAGCAGCTGGCGCACCTGCCGCGCCACGCTCGCGTCGCTTGCCGGGATCGTCATGATATCGAGCGGCGCGGCCGCGATCATCGCTTCGAGCTCGGCCGCGGTGCGCCGGATCGGCGCGTGCAGCGCGTGCGCATCCATCACGATCCGCCGCGCGCCGCCGTCGAAGCGGTGACGGCACGGGAACAGATATTTGAACTCCTCGAAATAGGCTTGCGGCCGCGGATAGTCGAATTCGGCCGACAGCAGCGAGATCGTCTCGCCAGCCAGCCAGCAGGCAAGCCGGTGCCAGATGATCATCCAGAATTCGCCGAAATAATGGTCGGGGTCGCGCGCTGGCTGCCCAAAGCGCACGGCGACCTCGAGCCCTTCGGCTGTCGCACCGATCCGCGTCTCGATCCCCGCGTCTAACAGGTTGTAAAAGCGCGCCGCTCGCGCGAGCCCGTCGGCGACATCGGCCCCCTCCAGCGCCAGTTCGCACGCAAAGGCGAAACTTCCGGGCCGCACGCACCTTCCGGTATAACCCATAAACTCGTCGTCCAGGCTCGCCCAGATGTTCCGCACCAGCAGCGCCATCGCCTCGGCCGGCCCGCGCCACCCCGGCACCGCGAAATCTTCGGGATTCAGCCCCGTTCCGTGCACGAGATCGTGCATCGCAATCCCCGCCCGGTCGGCCCCCTTGGTACACACCTGGAAATAATAGCCGTCGATAGTCGCCATGATGACTGCGCATTATGGTGAGTTTTCCTCGCCTGTCATGCCCTGTTCGCCTCGGTTCGCGCGATTTAGCGTCGCTGCAAAACATCGGGAGACTGCATATGACGATCCAAATCACCCGTCCCCGCGAAGAAAGCGCCGAACAGCGCTGGTCGCGGTTCCGGCCGATCACGACCGGCGACGACTATATCGAATCGCTCCGCGGCCGCGGGGTCGAGGTCTGGCTGTTCGGCGAGCGCGTCGAAGAACCCGTCGATCACCCGATCATCCGTCCCTCGATCAACGCGCTGCGCATGACGTACGACCTCGCGATCGACGATCCCGAGCTGGCGACGGCGCACAGCGACCTCATCGACGCACCGGTCAACCGCTTCCTCCATATCGTCGGTTCGCCGCAGGATCTGGTGATGAAGAACCGGATGCAGCGCCGCATGGGCCAGCTCACCGGCACCTGCTTCCAGCGCTGCGCCGGGCTCGACACGATCAGCGTGCTCCATTCGATCACCTTCGACATCGATGCGAAGCACGGCACGCCGTACCATCAGCGCTATCTCGAATTCATGGCGCACGCCCAGCGCAACAACATCATCCTCGGCGCGGGCATGACCGATCCGAAGGGCGACCGCTCGAAACGCCCGCACGAACAGGCCGACCCCGACATGTTCCTGCACGTGACGAAACGGACCGAGGCGGGCGTCTATGTCACCGGCGCGAAGGCGCACATGACCGGCGGGCTCAATTCGCACTGGATCTGCGTCATGCCGACGATGAACATGGGCGAGGCGGACAAGGACTTCGCGATCGTCGGCCTCGTCCCCGGCGACGCCGCGGGGATCACCTATATCTACGGCCGCCAGTCGTGCGACACGCGCGCGATGGAAAAGGGCGACATCGACCAGGGCAACGCGCGCTTCGGCGGACAGGAAGTGCTCGTCGTCTTCGACAATGTCTTCATCCCGCACGAGCATGTGCTGATGGACGGCGAATATGCGTTCGCGCAGGACATGGTGACGCGCTTCACCGCCTATCACCGCGCCTCTTACGTTTGCAAAACCGGGCTCGGCGATGTGATGGTCGGCGCCGCGGCGCAGGTTGCCGATTACAACGGCGCCGAGGCGGCGAGCCACATCAAGGACAAGCTCGTCGAGATGACGCACCTCAACGAGACGATCTATTCGTCGGCGATCGCGTCGAGCCACGAGGCGAAGCCGCTCGCGTCGGGCATCTATATGAACGACGCGATGCTCGCGAACGTCTGCAAGCATAATGTGACGCGCTTCCCGTACGAGATTTCGCGCCTCGCGCAGGATCTCGCCGGCGGGATCATGGTGACGATGCCGTCGGACGCCGATTTCAAGCAGGAAAAGATCGGGCCGATCCTCGAAAAATATATGAAGGGCAAGCACAACGTCCCGGTCGAATATCGCCAGCGCATCCTGCGGTTGATCGAGAATATGACGCTCGGCCGCAACGCCGTCGGCTATCTGACCGAATCGCTCCACGGCGCCGGGTCGCCGCAGGCGCAGCGCATCCAGATCCTTCGCGGGATGGAGGTCGAACGGAAGAAGGGGATCGCGCGCGATCTTGCGGGAATCGCCGAAGAGTAGCAGCGTCGGCCGGAGGGGCGGACGGGAGAGGTCCGATGGATGTTCCGGTGATCGCGATCTGCGGCATCGCGACCGACGAGGCAAGCTGGCGCGACATGCCCGTGACGCTCATCTTCGTGCCGCGCGGCCGCACGATCGCGACGATGGCTGCGGCGATCCTGGCGGGCTTGCCCGATCGTTTCGCGCTCTGCGGCCATTCGATGGGCGGCTATGTCGCGCTTGAAATCGCGCGGCAGGCCGGCGGCAGGCTGACCGGGCTCGCGCTCCTCGGCAGCTCGGCGGCGGCCGATACCGATGCGCAGCGGGCCGCGCGCATGGCCGTGATCGACCAGGCCGCGCACGATTTCGCGGGCGTCGCCGAAAAGCTCGCCCCCGCGATGCTGTCGCGCAGCAGCCGTGCGGTGCCGGGGCTGCTCGCCGATACGCAGGCGATGCTGATGCGCTGCGGCGGTCCGCGCTTCGCCGAACAGCAGGCCGCGGCGGCGGGCCGCCCCGACTATCACGCCGCGCTTGCGGCGATCGCGGTGCCCGCGCTGGTGCTCGCGGGCGAGGAGGATCGCATCGTCGCGCCCGACCGCTCGCGCGAGATCGCGGCGGCGCTGCCGAACGCCGAGCTCCGCATGGCCCCCGCGTGCGGGCATTTGCCGCAGCGCGAGGCGCCCGACTTTACCGCCGCGGCCTTGCGGCACTGGGCCGAACGCGCCCGCTGAAGGAGACGTGCCGTGGAAAAACCCGCACCCTGGCGGCTCGCCGCGGCTTCCTATCCGCGCGCGAAGGCGGTGCCGATCCGCTTTTCGGACATCGACATGTTCCGCCATCTCAACAATGTCGCCGCGGGCGGCTTTTACGAGGAGGCGCGTTTCGAACTGCTCGACGAGGCGCAGCGGCTGGTTGCGAAGGACGCGCGAACCGGACTGGTGATCGCGAATGTGAGCACCAGCTTTCGGGGGCAGGCGCGCTATCCCGGGACGATCGACGTGATGACGGGCATTCTCGACGTCGGCGCGCGCGCCTTTACGATCGCGCAGGGGCTGTTCGTCGGCGGCGCGTGCATTTCGCTCGCCGACACCGTCGTCGTCGCGATCGACGGGACGGGTGCGTGCGCGATTCCCGAGGCGGTGCGCACGCATCTTCAGGCCTTTCGATTCGCCGCTCCGCTCTGATATGGCGGGGGCGCACAGCAGGAGCGCAGCTATGGCCTTTGGCACCGCCCGGATCGGGACCGACAGATATCGCACCGAAATTCACGTCGGCGGCCGCGACCTCGTCGCCGACGAACCGCCGGCGCTCGGCGGGCAGGGGGCGGGCTTCGCACCCTTCGATCTGCTGCTCGCCAGCCTCGGCGCGTGCACCGCGATCACGCTGCGCATGTATGCCGACCGCAAGGGCTGGCCGCTCGAGGCGCTCGACGTCGGCCTCCGCCTCCACGGCACCGACGAGCGCCGCATCGACCGCACGCTGACGATTGCGGGGCTCGACGACGACCAGAGGGCGCGGCTGGCCGACATCGCCGAACGCACGCCGGTGACGCTGACGCTGAAGCACGGCCTGCCGATCGACACCCGGCTGGTCTGACGTTTCGCTAGATCATTGGAGAAATGGTGCCGCTTCAGGACTCGAACCTGTGACCCCATCATTACGAATGATGTGCTCTACCAACTGAGCTAAAGCGGCGCTCGGGCGGGCCGTTAGCAAGGCGCGCGGCTTTGGGCAAGCGCGATCGGTCGCAGCCGACGAATGGCGCGCAAATCGGCCGCGCATACGGCATCGTTTACGCGGCCTTTACCACTTCTGGTGCATGACATTCGCCGATGTTTGCGACTGGGGACATATGATGGACAGCTTGCGCGGACTGCTTTCGGGCAGCCACGATCAGGACGACGGCGCGATCGACGCGCCCCCTTCGGTCGGCGTCGACGAACGCCGGATGCAGGTCCGGGCGTATAATTACTGGGCGTCGCTGCTGTCCGACCGCGCCTATCCGTCGGTCGAGGATCTCGACCTCGACGGTGCCGATTTCGGAGCGAACTCGGTCCTGCTCGATTTCACGCAGGGTATCGACAATCCCGGTCTCTCGTTCGTCGGCGAAAAGCTGCGCGAAGAATCGGAGATCGACGAGGATGTCCATTATATCAGCCAGATTCCGGGGCGCTCGCTGCTGTCGCGGCTGACCGACCATTATCTTCAGATCATCGCGAACCGGGCACCGATCGGTTTCGAGGCCGAATTCGTCAACGATCGCGGCATCACGATCATGTACCGCGGTATCCTGCTGCCCTTTTCCTCGGACGACGACACGATCGATTTCATCATGGGCGTCATCAACTGGAAGGAAGCCGTTGCGGCCGACCAGGCCGAAGAGCTTCAGCTGTCGGTCGAACAGGCGCTGCGCAGCGCGGCGCCGCTGACCGCGCCCGTGCCGGTCTGGGCCGACGGCCCCGATTCGCAGCATATCGAAGACGATGTCGCGGACCCCGTCGACGTGGCGGCTGCGCCGGGCTTTGCGGCGCTCGACGAAGGTGCGGACGATCTCTTGCTCACCGACGTCGTCAACGACGAAGCCCCGGTGGCCGCCGAAGCCGATCCGGGCCAGGATGCCGAACTTGCCGACTGGCTCGCGCTGGCCCGCGAAACCGCCGAGCGCGCGATCGCGGCCGACAGCCGCAGCCGTACGGCACTCTATCAGGCGGTGGGCAAGGCCTGGGATTTCGCGATCGCTGCCGACGCGCAGCCCGACGCCTTTGCCGAACTGCTCGCCGACGCGGGCCTCGCGGCGCAGGATCGCGCGCCGATGACGCCGGTCGTCAAGCTGGTCTTTGGGGCCGGTTACGACAAGACGCGCCTTGCCGAATATGCCTGCGTGCTCGGCCACGCGAAGGAAGCGGGCGTGGCGCGCGGCGAACTCGCCGCCTATCTCGATCGCTATCCGGGCGGCCTCAAGGGGCTGGTCAAGGACGCGCGCGCGCGCCGGAAACCCGAAGGCGATGCAGCGGACAAGGGCGAAGACGCGATCGAAACGCTTCGCCGGGCCCACCCTGCCGTCATTCTCGAGCATGATGCCGGCGACGCCGAATTCGTCGTGCTCATCGCGCGCGCGATGCCCGGCGGGCATATCGGCATCGTCGCCAAGGCGGCCGATGATGCGGCGCTCGTCGCGCGGCTCGCGAAAAAGGCGATACCGATCGCCCCGTAAACCGATGCGCTGGCGGATCGAGCGGGGTTTTCCGTCCCCTCGTCGCGCCTGCGCAACAGACAATCCGAAAATTGAAATTATTTTACGCGGCCTGTTCGCGGGGTGTTGAACCTCGCGCCGCAGAGGCGCATAGGAAGCACAGCGAACGGGCCGGCCGGTCCCCCCGGTAGAGGCCTGCCAACCTTGGTTCGGGATGTAACACCCTTATGCCCTCAGATCTGACCGACACGCCGGAAGCCGACATCGCGCCGGCGGCCCAAGTTCCTGCAAAATTCGCCAAGGCCCTGTCGGCCGCGCTGCAAGGCAGTGCGTTGCCCGGCGAGGGTGACGATCTCGACGCGAAGGCGCTCGCCGCCGCGGGCGAATTCGCCGCACGCGCGTCGCTCGGACGCGCGGACGGCAAGCCGTCGCTGCTGCTCGAGCCGCTGATGGCCGACGGCACCGACCGCCGCATGCGGCTCGTCGTGGTCAACGACGACATGCCCTTTCTCGTCGATTCGGTGTCGCAGATCGTCGGCGCGCAGGGGCTCGCGATCCACCGTATCCTTCACCCGGTCGTCTCGGTCGAGCGGGATGAACAGGGCAAGCTGACCAACGTCGACGCCGGCAAGACCGGCGGCGATCGCGAATCGGTCATCTATATGGAGCTCGAACGCGGCGATGCGCGCGCGCGCCGCCGGCTGCTCGACGCGCTCGAAGCGGCGCTGGCCGACGTTCGTGCGGCGGTCGACGACTGGCGCGCGATGCGGGCGGCCATGCTGGCCGACGCCGCGATGCGCGCCGAGGGCGAAGCCGCCGAACTGCTTCGCTGGTTCGAGGGCGGCGCGATGACGCAGCTCGGCCACGAATGGCGCACGCGCGACGGTGCGGTGCACGATGCGCTGGGCATCTCGTCGAGCAGTCAGAGCCAGCTTCTGTCGCCCAACGCGCTCGAAGCCGCCTTCGGCTATTTCGACAAGGGTGGGCAATCGCCGCTCCTGATCAAGTCGAACCGCCTGTCGGCGGTGCACCGCCGCGTTCTCCTCGATCTCGTCGTCGTGCCCGAAATCAGGGGCAAGAAGGTCGAGCGGCTGTCGATCCATGCCGGTTTGTGGACGAGTGCGGCCTTGTCGACTCCGCCCGCGAAGGTCCCGATGCTGCGCGCCCAGCTCGAGGCGCTGATGGCGAAATTCGGTTTCGACCCGACGGGCCACGCCGGCAAGGCGCTGGCGCATGCGCTGACCGCCCTGCCGCACGACCTGCTGATCGCGTTCGACAGCGCCTCGCTGGAAGATCTGGTGCTGACCTCGATGTCGATCACCGATCGTCCGCGGCCGAAGATCGTGATGGTGCAGAGCGCGCTCGGCCGTCACCTGTTCGCCTTCGTCTGGCTGCCGCGCGACGAAGTGTCGACCGGCCGCCGCCTCGCGGTCGAATCGCTGCTCGTGCGCGAAGCAAAGGCGGGCGTCATCGGCTGGACGATGGTGCTCGAAGACGGCGGCGCTGCGCTGCTCCGCTATACGCTCGACCTGCGTAGCGGCGGGGTCGTTCCGGACACCGGCACGCTCAACGCCCAGCTCGAACAGATGGTGCGCGGCTGGCAGCCCGAAGTCGAGGCGGCCCTCGCGAAACGCGGCGACGCGGGCCGCGCCGCGGCGCTTGCCTCGCGCTTTGCTCCGCTCTTCCCCGCGAACTATCGCAATCTCTATAACCCGGAGGAAGCTGCGCGCGACATCCTGCGCCTCCGCGACCTCGATGCCGACAATCCGCGCAGCGTCCGCCTCGCCAGGAAGAGCCTCGACGGCGACGATCGCCTGCGTCTCAAGGTCTATAGCGCTGCCGGCCCGCTCGCGCTCTCGGACGTCGTCCCCGCGCTCGAACATTTCGGCTTCGAGGTGCTCGAGGAAATCCCGACCGAGCTCAATGTCCGGGCGGGAGAGGGCGAGGCAGAGGCGCCGACTTTCATCCACGATTTCTCGCTGCGCCTCCCGGGATCGGTCGACGAGACCGCGCTGCTTCCCCATGTCGAGGTCATCGAGGGCGCGATCGCCGCGGTGCTCGACGGCAAGGCCGAGAATGACGCGTTCAACGAACTGGTTCTCGTGACGCAGACCGATCCGCAGGCGATCGTCTGGCTGCGCGCGTGGTTCCGCTACATGCGGCAGGGCGGGTCGAGCTATGGCATGGACACCGTCGTCGCGGCGCTGCGCCATGCCCCCGCGCTCACGGCGGCGCTGATCGAGCGTTTCCGCGCACTCCACGATCCGAAGGCGAAGGACGGCGCACGCGCCGAGGCGCTCGATGCGGACATCCAGGCCGGTTTCGCCGACATCCAGTCGATCGACGACGACCGCATCCTGCGGCTTTATCATGCCGTGATCGGGGCGACGCTGCGCACCAACGCCTTCGCGCCCGCCGCAGCCGAAGCGCTGGCGTTCAAGATCGACAGCGCGCTCGTCCCGGGCCTGCCGAAGCCGCTGCCGTGGCGCGAAGTCTGGGTCTATTCGCCGCGCGTCGAGGGCATCCACCTGCGCGCCGGCCCGGTTGCGCGCGGCGGCCTCCGCTGGTCCGACCGCCGCGACGACTTCCGCACCGAGATCCTTGGACTCATGAAAGCGCAGCGCGTGAAGAACGCCGTCATCGTGCCGACCGGCGCGAAGGGCGGCTTCTATCCGAAGGCGCTGCCGAGCCCGGCCGAGGACCGCGATGCGTGGTTCGCCGAAGGCACCGAATGCTATCGCATCTTCATCCGCTCGCTGCTGTCGATCACCGACAATCTCGTCGGCGGCAAGGTCGTGCATCCGAAGGGTGTCGTGATCCGCGACGGTGAGGACCCCTATTTCGTCGTTGCCGCCGACAAGGGCACCGCGACCTTCTCCGATGTCGCGAATGCGCTCGCGATGGAACGCGATTTCTGGCTCGGCGATGCGTTCGCGAGCGGCGGGTCGAAGGGTTATGACCACAAGGCGATGGGCATCACGGCCAAGGGCGCGTGGGTCTCGGTCCAACGCCATTTCGCCGAAATGGGCGTCGATGTGCAGACCGACACGATCCGCGTCGTCGGCTGCGGCGACATGTCGGGCGACGTGTTCGGCAACGGCATGCTGCTGTCGAAGGCGATCCAGCTCGTCGCGGCGTTCGATCACCGCCATATCTTCCTCGACCCGACCCCCGATCCGGCAAAGAGCTGGAAGGAGCGCGACCGCATGTTCGCGCTGCCGCGGTCGAGCTGGGAGGATTACGACAAGAAACTGATCTCGAAGGGTGGCGGCATCTTCCCGCGCAGCCAGAAGAGCATCCCGCTGACCCCCGAAGTGCAGGAACTGCTGGGGCTGTCGCAGTCCGAAATTGAACCCGGCGCACTGATCTCTGCGATCCTGAAAGCGCCCGCGGACCTCCTCTGGTTCGGTGGTATCGGCACCTATGTGAAGGCGGCGAGCCAGAACAATGCCGAAGTCGGCGATCCCGCGAACGACGCGCTGCGCGTCGATGCCGAGGATCTGCGCGTCCGCGCGGTGGGCGAGGGCGCGAACCTCGGCGTCACGCAGGCCGCGCGCATCGCCTTCTCGGCGAAGGGCGGGCGGATCAACACCGACTTCATCGACAATTCGGCAGGCGTCGATTGCTCGGACAACGAGGTCAACATCAAGATCGCGCTCAATCGCGAGATGGCGGAAGGCCGCCTCCAGCAGGAGGCTCGCGACGCGTTGCTCGTGCGGATGACCGACGATGTGTCGGCGCTGGTGCTCGAGGACAACCGGTTGCAGGCGCTCGCGCTGTCGATCGCCGAAAAGGGCGGGTCTTCGGCAGTGCCGTCGCTCGTCCGCATCATGGAGAATTTCGAGGCGACGGGCCGGCTCGACCGCAAGGTCGAAGGGCTCGCGGCGAACGACGAACTGCTCCGCCGCGCGCAGGAAGGCCGCGGCTTCACGCGGCCCGAACTCGCGGTGCTGCTCTCGACCGCGAAGCTCGCGCTGCAGGATGCGATCGAGGACAGCGAACTGCCGAACGATCCGGCGCTCGCGAGCGATCTCGCCGCGGCGTTCCCGGCCGAGATGCAACGCGACTTCGCGACTGCGATCAACGACCACCAACTGCGCCGCGAGATCATCGCGACGAAGCTCGCGAACCGCATCATCAACCGCATGGGCGTCGTCCACCCCTTCGAACTCGTCGAAGAGGAAGGCTGCTCGCTCGGTGACGTCGCGGCGGCGTTCGTCGCGGTCGAGCGGCTGCTCGGCATGAAGGACATCTGGTCGGCGCTCGACGGGGCAAAGATCGACGAGAGCATCCGCCTCTCGCTGTTCAGCCAGGCGGCCTCGGCAATGACCTCGCAGATGGCCGATCTGCTGCGCGTCACGGCCGCGCTCGCACAGCCGGGCCCGGTGGTCGCGCGGCTCGAACCCGGTGTCGATCGCCTGATGGCGCGCGTCGACGGGCTGCTCAGCGATTCGGTGCGCCGCCAGTGGGACATGCTGTCGCAGCAATTGCTCGATGCCGGCGCGCCCGAGACGCTGACGTCCGCGGTCGTGCGGCTGTTCAAGACCGACGGCGCGATCGGTATCGTCGATCTCGCGGCGCGGCGCGGCGACGACGAGGTCGCGGTGACGCACGCCTTCACGCATCTCGGCGAGGCGCTCGGGCTCGACTGGGCGCAAACGCTGGCGGCGCACATGAGCCCCGCCGACCCGTGGGAACGCCTGCTCGTCAACAGCCTTGCGCGCGACTTCCAGCAGATGCGCCTCTCGTTCCTCGCCGGCCTGCCGAAGGGTGACCTCGACGCGGCGGTGACGAAGTGGCTCGCCGACAATGGGCCGCGCGTCGCGCAGTTCCGGGCGACGGTCGACCGTGCGCGGACGATCCCCAACCCGAACGGCGCGATGCTGTCGCACATCGCGGGTCAGGCGCGCGGGCTGCTGGGGAGGTAATGCCGTTCCAGCCCCGCGTCGCGATCCTCGTCCCGGCGCCCGACTATTACGAAAAATGGCAGCCCGCCTTCGCGCGCAAGGCGGCGGCGCTGGCCGCGGCCGGGCTGATCGTCGAGCAGCGCGTCTGGACCGATCCGGGCGATCTGTCGGCGTACGACTTGATCCTGCCGCTCTTCGCCTGGGGCTACCAGCGCGACGTCGCGGTCTGGTATGCGCTGCTCGACCGGCTCGAAGGCGAAGGCCTGCCCGTCGTCAATCCGGTACCCGTGCTGCGCTGGAACAGCGACAAGGCCTATCTCGCCGAACTCGGCGCGAAGGGCGTCGCCGTCGTGCCGACCGTCGAGGCCGCGGCGCTCGATGACGCGGGTCTCGCCGCGGCGCGCAGAGAACTCGGCGCCGATGAGGTCGTGATCAAACCGGCGATCTCGGGCGGCGCGGACGGGACGCATCGCATCGCCGCGGGCGCTCCGGTTCCCGCCGATGCCTTGGGGCAGCGCCGCCTCGTCCAGCCGCTGATGCCCGGCATCCTAACCGAGGGGGAGTTTTCGCTCTTCTTCTTCGACGGCCGGTTCAGCCATGCGATCGTCAAACGCCCGGCCTCGGGCGACTTTCGCGTGCAGGAACAGTTCGGCGGACGCGAGAGCGACTGGGACGCTAGCGCCGAAGCACAGGCGCTGGCCGCCGCGGCGTTGGCCGCCGCGCCCGAGCCGCCGGTCTATGCGCGCGTCGACATGGTCGGCGACGCGGCGGGCAAGCTCCACATCATGGAACTCGAACTGATCGAGCCGTCGCTGTTCCTCCACCACGCGCCCGACCGGGGCGCGGCATTCGGCAATGCCGTCTACGCCGCGATCTAGGCTTCGCGCCGGTTCTTCCACAGCCATTGCCGGATCGCCGAGGTCAGGTTCGGCGGGTCGTCGGCGTCCATCCGCTCGACGTCGATCCGCGCGACGAGCGCGTTGACCGGAAGCGACTGATACACCGCCTCGGCCTCGAGCGCGTCCCAGAACATCGGTTCGAGGCTGATCGAGGTCGGGTGGCCGGCGATCGTGACCGAGCGTTTGACCGGGGGGTGGAGGGCGCTGCTCATCGGATGTGTCTAGCGCCGCAAGCGGCGACGGCAAAGCCGCCGCCTGCCGTCAGACGGGTTCGGCGATTTTCGGATCGCCGAACCGCCGGCCGTGCCGACGGCTGCCGCTTCGCGGCACCGGCGCCTGACGTTCCGTTACGCGCCCGCCATCGTCAGTACATATGCTGGCCGCCGTTGATCGACATCGTCGATCCGGTGACGAAGCCCGCATCCTCGCTGCACAGGAACGCGACGCCGCGCGCGATTTCCTCGGCCTGGCCGAGGCGGCCGACGGGGATTTTCGCGACGATCTTTTCGAGCACGGGCGCGGGTACCGCGGCGACCATGTCGGTGTCGATATAGCCGGGCGCGATCGCATTGACGGTGACGCCCTTCTTCGCCCCCTCCTGCGCGAGCGCCTTGGTGAAGCCGTGGATGCCCGATTTCGCGGCGGCATAGTTGACCTGGCCATATTGCCCGGCCTGCCCGTTGATCGAGCCGATGTTGACGATCCGGCCCCAGCCGCGCTCGACCATGCCGGGGAACGTCGCCTTCGCCATGTTGAAGCAGCCGCCGAGGTTGACGCGCATCACATCGTCCCAGTCGCAATATTGCATGCGCGCGAGCGTGCCGTCGCGGGTGATGCCGGCGTTGTTGACGACGATGTCGATCGGGCCGACTTCCTCGGTGATCTGCGCGCAGCTGTCGAGGCATGCCTGATGGTCGCCGACGTCCCACTTATAGGCCTTGATGCCCGTCCGTTCGGTGAATTCGCGCGCCCTTTCGTCGTTGCCGCAATAGTTGGCGACAACCGTTGCGCCGGCGTCCTTCAGCGCGAGGCTGATCGCCTCTCCAATGCCGCGGCTACCACCCGTGACGATTGCGATACGTGCCATTCTGCCGGTCTCCCAAATTGATTTTCGAGACCTTGCTTACGGCGCGTGTCGGCGCCCCGCAAGTTGACCGGAACGTCAATCGGGCGGCATTTCGCGCCGCGTGGACGTCAGTGGCTCGAGAGCGCACGCATCTTTGCGAAATCGCCCGCGGCAAGGTCGGCCTTGCGGATCGCGAAGACCAGATTTCCACCGTCGCGGGTGCCGCGGCTCATCAGTCCGCCGGCCGGAAATTCCAGCATGACCGTATCGCGCTCGTCGTCGAAACCGACGGCATGGAGCGAAGGAAAATTGCCCATCGCCGCGATCTCGCGGTCCGCCATGGCCTGCCACAGCGGTTCGAAAAAGGCGCGCGCGGGTGCGGACAGCGTTGCGGGATGCCGGCACCAGGCGTGCTTCGCATGATCGAACAGGATGGTGCGATAATCGTCGACCCACAGATCGCCGTCAGGACGGTGGCGCGTCAGTGGAAGGGTGATCGTTTCGACCAGGTCTTCGCCCGTTTCCGCGTTGGCGACGGTCCAGACGCGTGTCCAGCGGATCGCGTGCAATCCCGCCATCACCGCGGTCGCGTCGGGCGGAGAGAAGCTTACGCCCTGTTCGGCGCCCTCGCGGATGATCGCAATGATCTCACCGGCGCGCTGCGCGGCGTCGGTGTTGCCAGCGGCGGCATCGCCGATCGCCAGCGCCAGCTCGTCGCTCGCGTCGCCGGGTGCCGCGCCGTCGAGCGGCTGTTCGGCGATGCGGCTTTCCAATATCTCGGCCAGCGCCAGCATCGTCGGCCAGTCGAAGGGGTGAAAGGCGGGATCGGCGATGTCGTAGTCGGCGGTCAGCAGCGCCGCCGCATCATCGGCTGACCCGTAGTCCGGGTCCGCGGTGCCCGGCTCGACCGTTACGACATCGACGGGCCATTCGGGAAAGGCGCGGATCGCAAGCGGCATCAGGTCGGCCGAATCGACGCCATAGGGATGGAAATAGGCTGCACCGGCGGCGCGGGGCGGGTCGCGCGGGGGGCCGTCGTCGTGGAGATGCACCGCGGTCGCGGCGCCCGTATCGGGATTGCTGAAGAAGGCGAGCCAGCCGGTGCGCGGGCCCAATCCCTCCCACAGCGCGTGCGGCAGATCGGCGCAGGCGATCTGCGCCAGAAAATCGCCGTCGCTGCCGTCGACCTGCGGCCACGCCATGTCGGCGGGCAGGTGCGGGCGGCCGCCGAGCCAGCTGGTGCGAAAGATCGCGTCGCGCGGCGGAATCTGCGGGACGAGCCGGACGCTTGGCTGGTTTGCGGCGCGGTGGCCGATGCCATGCGCACGCTGCTCGACTTCGGACGCAAGCGCATCGAGCGTCGCCTCGTCGAACGGCGCATCCGCGACAGCGGGCGCTGCGCCGATTGGCTCGGCGATCGCCGGCTCGGCAATCACCGGCTCGGCGATGAGCGGTTCGGCGGCGGGCTGGGGCGCTTCTTCGGTCGCCGCGGGCGGATTGCCATCGGCGGCGAGCGCCTCCGCAACGGGCGGCAGTGGTACGCCAGCGGGCTCGCCCTGCTCGGGTGCCCAGGGCGACGGCGCCTCGTCCGGCGCGCCGGGCGCGCTACGGCCGCTGATCCGCGCGAGCCGCGAGGCCGAGATTTCGACGGGTTCGATGTCGGGTTCGGCCTTGCGCGACAATTTGGGGAAGCGGCTCTCGCCGGGCGCGCGTGGCGCCGTGTATCCGACCGTTTCAGGCCGCGGACGGCGCATCCACCATATGGCGAAAACGATGAGCGCCCAGACGAGCGCAAGGCCCCCCAGCGTAAAGGCAGCGCTTTGAAGCTCGCTCATCATCCGTCCTTCCCGAAGCGGCGTCCGGCCAGACCCGGGCACCGTATCGACCGAGCTTAGGCGAAGGACCTAAACAGGAGGTAAGCGCGCATCTTTTCAAAGCCATCCGGCGAGTTCGCGCCGAACGAGCGTCTCGATCATCGCGATCCCCGCGGCGCCGTCGTTGAGGCAGGGAAGATAGGCGAAGTGCGTTCCGCCCGCCGCCGCGAACTGTTCCTTGCCGCGAATCGCGAGTTCCTCGAGCGTCTCGAGGCAGTCGGCCGCGAACCCGGGTGCGAAGATCGCGACGCGCTTCCCCTCGCGGCCAAGGCGGGCGAGGGTCGCGTCGGTCGCGGGCTCCAGCCATTTGGCCCGTCCGAAGCGCGACTGGAACGCCACCTCGACGGGGCGGGCGAGCGCCTCGCCGAGCAGGCGCGCGGTCGCGCGGCATTGGTCGTGATAGGGATCGCCCAGCGTGCACGTCCTCTCGGGCATGCCGTGAAAGCTCGCGACGAGCAGATCGGGCTCGAAATCGAGCGCGGCGAGGTGCGCATCGATCGACGCTTTCAGCGCGCCGATATAGGCGGGATCGTCGCCATAGGGCGGCAGGAAGCGCAGCGTCGGCTGCCAGCGGAGCGTCGCAAGATGGGCGTTCACGGCATCGACGACGGTCGCGGTCGTCGCGGCGCAATATTGCGGATAGAGCGGCACCACGAGGATGCGGCGGCAGCCCGCGCGGGTCAGCGCGTCGATCGCGGGGCCGATCGCGGGCCGGCCATAACGCATCGCATGCGAAACCGTCACGCGCGCACCCACGGCCGGCCGCAGCGCATCCGCCTGCCGCTGCGTGATCGCGGCGAGCGGCGAACCCGCTTCGGTCCACACCTGCGCATAGGCTTCCGCTGATCGGCGCGGCCGGGTCGGCAGGATGATGCCGCGCAGGATCGGCTGCCACAGCAGCGCGGGGATTTCGACGACGCGGCGGTCCGACAGGAACTCGGCCAGATAGCGGCGCACCGACGCGGCGGTGGGTGCGTCGGGGGTGCCCAGATTGACGACCAGGACGCCGACGTCCGGCGAGGGACCGGTCATAGCGGCTGGGCCGAGAGCGGCAGTCGGCGGATACGGCGACCGGTTGCGGCGGCCACCGCGTTCGCGATCGCGGGGGCGACGACGGGCACGCCGATCTCGCCGAGGCCGCCCGGATCGCGGTCGCTGTCGATGAATTCTACCAGGATCTGCGGGCTCTGCGACAGGCGGGGCAAGCCGAGCTGGCCCAATTTGCGCGCGGTCGCGACGCCGCCCTTATAATCGGTGGTCGCACCGACGGCGGCGGCGAGGCCGAAGATCAGCCCGCCCTCGACCTGTTGCCGCGCGATCGCGGGATTGACGAGCCGCCCGGCATCGACGACCGCGACGAGCTGCTCGACCTGCAGGCCATTCTCGCCCGGCCGCGCCGTCGCCATCAGCGCGATGTGGCTGCCGCGCATCGAATGGCAGGCGAGCCCTTGTGCGGCGGTCGAAACACCGCCCTCCCAGCCGCCGAGGCTGGTTGCAGTGAGCAGGCACCGCGCCAGCAGCGGCGACTGCCCCAGCATCGCCATGCGATAGGAGAGTGGATCGGTGCTCGCGCGCGTGGCCATCTCGTCGATGAAACATTCGGTGAAGAAGGCGGTGTAGCTGTCGGCGTTGCCGCGCCAGCGGCCCGTCGGCAGCCCGATGTCGGCGGGGCAATGATCGACGGCGAAATGGCGGATCGCATAGGGGGTCGCGACCCCCTCGACCGCGACCGCGTCGGGCGATCCCGTCGCGGCGCGCTGCGCGGCGTCGGGGGGTGTGCCGTCGAACAGCCGGTCGCGAAACTCGTGGGTCGTCGGCGGCACCGCGATCCGCGCGACGAGCGCGTCGATCCCGCCCGCGGCGTTCAGCGTCGCGGTCATCCGCGCGCGCGCTGGCGGGCGCGGGATATCGCGCATGATCTCTTCGGCGCGCGACCATGCCAGCTGCACCGGCCGCTTCACCTGCAGCGCGATGATCGCCGCCTGCACCGCAGCGCTGTGGTCGAGGCAGGCATCGAACGAACCCCCGGCCATCATCGGAAAGAGCGTGACGTCGCTCTCGGACAGGCCGGTCGCCTGTGCGATCGCATCGCGGCACTGCGCGGGCGCCTGCGTCGCGACCCACACGCGCAGCCGCGCGCCGTCGGGTGCGGCGGTCGCCGTCCGTGTCTCGATCGGCGCATGCAGCGCGGGCTCGACGGCATAGAGCGTCGAAATCTTCGTTCGCCCCTCCATCGCCCCCGCGACATCGCCGTCCTTGCGGATGCGGTAGCCGCCCGCCTTGAGCGCGGTCTTCAGCGCCCGGTCGATGCGATCGGACGAGATCGCGGGGCCCGCGGTCTCGAACACCGGCGCAAAGCGGTCGAGCGCCGCGTTCGCGGCCCACCAGTTGCGCGCGACGGTCGCGAGCCAGCGCTCGTGCTCGACGATGTGGAGCAGCCCGGGCGATCGCATGCCGGCCTTCCGGTCGATGCTCTTGAGCCGCGTCGCGCCGAGCGGGCCCTGCCGGATCGCGGCGAACACCATGTCGGGCAGGCGGATGTCGCCCGCATAATTGGCCGAACCATCGACCTTTGCGGGCAGATCAAGCCGCGTGAGTTCCTTGCCATAGAGCGGGTCGGCGCTCGACGCCCTGTACACCGGCTCGGCGGGCGGATCGAGCAGCGCCGCGGCGGCGGCGACCTCGCCGAAACGCAGTTTCTTCTTGCCGAGCGTGACGAAACCGTCCTGCGTATCGCACTGTTCCCAGTCGGCGTCCCAGCGCCGCGCCGCCGCCATCATCAGCAGCGCGCGCGCCTGCGCCGCCGCGGCCCGGCACGGTGCCTCGAACATGCGCACCGACGAACTGTTCGCGGTCAGCATCACCGCGTGCCGAACAGCCCACTCGCGCCGCGCCCAGCTGCGCACGTCGGCGACGAAATCGGGGACGAGGCTGCGCGGCATGAAGGTCGCGCTGTCTTCGTCGACGAGCAGCGTGTTCGTATAGAGCGGGCTGATCGGCGCGGTTTCGACGGCGATCGTGCGCCAGTCGGCGCCGAGTTCGTCGGCCATGATCTGCGGCAGCAGCGTGGTGACGCCCTGGCCCATCTCGCACTGCGGGACGACCATCGCGATATGCCCGTCGTCACCGATCTTCAAAAAGGCGTTGAAGATATGTTCGTCGCGTGCCGCGGTGAGATTGGGCTGATAGTCGCGCGGCCAGAGCGACCATGCGATCGCCAGGCCGCCCGCCGCCGTCGCGCCGACCAGGATCGAGCGGCGGCTGACATGCGGCAGCCGCGACTGCTTTCGCCCCACTTTGTCCCTGATGCCGGTCATGCCCGCTGCTGATAGTCAGCGGCGGGAATCGGCGCAAAGAAAATCAGCGCAAAAGGCCAAGGCGCGGGATTTCGATCTTCGGACAGCGGTCCATCACCACCGTCAGTCCGGCGGTCTCGGCCCGCTTCGCCGCGGCTTCGTCGATCACGCCGATCTGCAGCCAGACCGCCTTCGCACCGTGGACGATCGCTTCATCGACCGCGGCGCCGGCCTGGTCGCTGTTGCGGAAAATATCGACGATCTCGGCCGCCGGCTCGACATTGGCCAGCGTCGCGACGACGGGCGCGCCGTGGATCGTCGTTCCGGCATGGCCGGGGTTCACCGCGATGACGTCGTGGCCTTGGGCGACGAGAAAGGCGAGCACGCCGTTCGACGGGCGCGCCGGGTTCGGCGAAGCGCCGACGACGGCGATACGGCGCGGCTGACCCAGCAGCTCGCGGATTTCAGCGTCGTCGTTGATCGCCATCTATTTCCCTTTCCTCGCGTCCAGCCAATCGGCGACCTTCGCCGCTATCGCGTGGAACGGCTCGCCTTGCGGGTCGGTTCCGGCCGCCGGCGGCACGCCGCCGTCGCTCGCGAGCCGGATTCCCATCGACAGGGGAATGCGGCCTAGGAAGTCGAGCCCCATCACGCCGGCCGCCGCTTCGGCGCCGCCGCTGCCGAACGGATCGCTGACCTCGCCGCAATGCGGGCACGCATAGCCGGCCATATTCTCGACGAGCCCGATCAGCGGCACATCGGCCTGTTCGAAAAAGGTGATCGCGCGCGTCGCGTCCATCAACGCGAGGTCCTGCGGCGTCGAGACGATCACCGCGCCCGCGGGCTTGTGCTTCTGGATCATCGTCAACTGGACGTCGCCGGTACCGGGGGGCAGGTCGACGATCAGCGTATCGATGTCGCCCCAGCTCGCATCGACCAGCTGTTCGAGCGCGCGGCCCGCCATCGGTCCGCGCCACGCGATCGCCTGGCCCGGCGCGGCGATCTGGCCGGTCGAGAGCATCGGAACGCCATAGGCGTTGGGGACGGGCGCAAGCTTCGATCCGCGCGCTTCGGGTTTCACGCCTTCGCTGTCCATCAGGCGCGGCTGCGACGGCCCATAGATGTCGGCGTCGACCAGCCCGACCTTCAGCCCGCGCCTTTGCAGCGCGACCGCCAGGTTGGCCGCGAGCGTCGATTTCCCGACGCCGCCCTTGCCGCTGCCGACCGCGATCAGCGTGAGCCCGCGGCGTTCCGCGGTCATCGCGACGCGGACCGCGGCCACCCCGGGTCGCGCGAGCAGGCCGGCGCGAAGCTTGTCTTCGAGCGGTTTGCGTTCGTCCTCGGCCAATCCGGTGACGTCGAGGACGATCGCGAGCGTCCCGTCGCCGTCGAGGAAGCGGAGGCCCGAAGTGCGGCCGCCGCTGAGGTCGGTGGCGATGCTGGCGAGGGGAGCGGTGTCGGTCATGCTCGCGGGAAATAGGCATGGCGGGCCCGAATGCCAGCCATTTTCGCTTGCCCCCCTGTTAATCGCGCGGGCCCTCCCTATAAAAGACAGCATGAGCAACGAAAGTGACGGCCAATTGGGAAGCCGCGCCCCGGGGGGATTGCGGCGATTTTTCCATCAGATCAGCCTAATGGCGAACAGCCCCTGGGGACCCCGGGGCGGCAAGGACGACAAGGGCGACGGCAAGGATGGCGACGGGCGTCCCGGCCCGCGTAACCCTTGGGTTACTCCCGATCCGGCCGACCCAGGCCGCGCCCGTAAACCGCGCGGGCCTTCGGCGCTCGACGAGCTGCTGCGCAAGGGACGCGGCGGCTTCGGCGGCGGCGGTTCGGGCGGCGGCGGCGGCTTCAACATCGCCGATTCGGCAAAGGTCTGGAAATGGGGCATCGGCGCCATCGTCGTCATCTGGGCCCTCTTTTCGTCCTTCCACGTCGTGCCCCCCGAAAAGGAGGGCGTCGTCACGCGCCTCGGCAGCTATTCGCGCACCGTAGGCCCGGGCGTGAAGCTCACCTGGCCGACACCGATCGAGAATATCCGGCTCGAGGATGTCCGTGCGATCCGCACGATGGCGGTGGGATCGCCGAATGCGACCGACGAGAATTTCGTGCTGACGCGCGATCAGAGCATCGTCGATCTCGCCTACGAGGTCCGCTGGTCGGTCCGCGATCCCGAGCTTTTCATCTTCCAGATCGCGAACCCGCAGGAAACGATCCGCGAGGTCGCCGAAAGCTCGATGCGCGCGACGGTCGCGAACTTCGACCTCGTGCAGGCGATCGGCCCCGGCCGCGTCGAGATCGAGCGTCAGGTGCAACAGCGAATGCAGGCGCTGCTCAACGAATATCGCGCGGGGGTGACGATCCAGGGCATCGCGATCCGCCAGGCCGATCCGCCGAGCCAGGTCGACGAGGCGTTCAAGGAAGTGACCGCGGCGCGGCAGGAGCGCGAATCGGCGATCAACCTCGCGCGCGCCTACGAACAGCAGGTGCTCGAACGCGCGCGCGGCGACACGTCGGCGTTCGACAAGATCTACGAGCAGTACAAGCTGGCGCCGGGGGTGACCCGCAAGCGGCTCTATTATGAAACGATGGAGAATATTTTGTCGAACGTCGACAAGACGATCGTCGAGGCACGCGGCGTGACCCCCTATCTGCCGATCGACCAGGTCCGCCGCCGCGTCGCCGAACCGGCGCCCGAAGCGACGAAGGGAGGCCAGTGATGCTCGAACCGCTCCTCCATCATCCGCTGCGGCTCGTCATCGGGATCGTCGCGCTGCTCGTCGTGCTGACGTCGACGCTGTCGATCGTTCCCGAGGACAAGCAGGCACTGATCCTGCGCTTCGGTGAGATCGAACGCACGGTAAACCGTTACAAACCGAACGAAAGCTTCGGCCATTCGGGCGCCGGCCTCGTCATGCGGCTGCCCTTCGTCGACGGCATCCAGTATATCGACAAGCGCGTCCTCGGCGTGAACATGGAACGCCAGCAGGTGCTCTCGACCGATCAGCAGCGGCTGCAGGTCGACGCCTTCGCGCGCTTCCGCATCACCAATCCCGTGCGCATGTACACCGCGATCCGCACCGAGGAACGGTTGCAGCAGCAGCTCGCGACGATCCTCGGCTCGTCGCTGCGCAACGAACTCGGCAAGCGGACCTTCGCGACGCTGCTCTCGGCCGAGCGCGGCGCGGTGATGGACAATATCCAGATCGCGCTCAACCGCGAGGCGAACAAGTACGGCGCGGAGATCATCGACGTGCGTATCAAGCGTGCCGACCTGCCCGAAGGCGCGACGCTCGAGGCGGCGTACAACCGCATGCGCACTGCGCGCCAGCAGGAGGCGATCTCGATCCGCGCCGAGGGGCAGAAGGAGGCGCAGATCATCCGCGGCGGCGCCGATGGTGAGGCGGCGCGCATCTATGCCGCCAGCTTCGGCAAGGATCCCGAATTCTACGACTTCTATCGGTCGATGCAGAGCTATCGCCAGACCTTCCTCGGTGAGGGCAACCAGGGCGCGACGTCGATCATCCTCGCGCCCGACAACGAATATCTGCGGAACTTCAAGGGCGGTTAGGAATATTGCGGCAGATGAACGGCGCCTAACCGCGCCGTTCATGTTCAAATGCCGTTCAGCCGGCGGTGAGCAGATAGCGGCCTGCCGGGGTCAGATTTTCGCAAGAGAAAAGGAATTGCGATCGTGCGTTATGTTTATGGCATCACTTCGGCCTTGCTGGTGGGTGGCACCGCGCTGGCGCTCGTCACCCAGTCGCCCGTGATCGCGCAGGTCGCGCAGAACGAACGGAGCGAAATCGCCAAGGCGGTTCCGCGCGCGGGTGCGCCCGAAAGCTTCGCCGACCTCGTCGAACAGCTCCAGCCCGCCGTCGTGAACATCTCGACCAAGCAGGAAGTCACGCTCGGCGTCCGGCTCGATCCCTTCGCGGGGACGCGCGAACCGGTCACGCAGGAACAGCAGGGCGGCGGCTCGGGCTTCCTGATCTCCGACGACGGCTATATCGTCACCAACAATCATGTCGTCACCGGCGGTCCGCGTGGCGAGGCGGTGAACCAGGTCACGGTGACGCTGACCAACGGCAAGGAATATAAGGCGACGATCGTCGGCCGCGACCAGGCATCGGACCTCGCGCTGCTCAAGATCAACGCGACCGGCCTGCCGTTCGTGAAATTCGCCGATTCGAGCCAGGCGCGCGTCGGCGACTGGGTCGTCGCGATCGGCAATCCGCTCGGTCTCGGTTCGACGGTGACCGCCGGCATCATCTCGGCGGTGCAGCGCAATCTCGGCGGCGGCGGCGCCTATGACCGCTACATCCAGACCGACACCGCGATCAACCGCGGCAACTCGGGTGGCCCGCTGTTCGATCTTCACGGCAATGTCGTCGGCATCAACAACATGCTGATCTCGCCGGTCGGCGCGAACATCGGCGTCAACTTCGCGATCCCCGCCGAAGCCGCGATCCCGGTGATCAATTCGCTCCGCGCGGGCGAGAAGATTCAGCGCGGTTATCTCGGCATCGGTATCGCGCCGGTCGACGAGGATCTCGCCGCGGCGCTCGGCCTGCCCAAGGACCGCGGCGAATTCGTCCAGCGCGTCGAAGAAGATGGCGCGGCGGCAAAGGCCGGGCTCAAGCGCGGCGACGTCGTGACAAAGGTCAACGGCAAGGATGTGACGCCCTCGCAGACGCTTTCCTACATCGTCGCGAACACGAAACCGGGCACGCGCATTCCGCTCGAGGTGATCCGCGACGGCAAGACGACGACGCTCTATGCCATCGTCGGAACGCGTCCGCCCGAGGATCAGCTCGCCGGCGCGAACTTCGATCCCGAGGACGAACAGGCCGCGCCGGCCGATCCGTCGGGCGCCGCCGATACGACGATCCAGAACGAGCTCGGCCTCGCGGTCCAGACGCTCAGCCCCGACATCGCGCGCGCGGTGGGCGTCGATGCCGGGACGAAGGGTCTCGTGATCGGCGCGGCGTCGGCGAACAGCGATGCCGGCCGCAAGGGCCTGCGCCGCGGCGACGTGATCGTCAGCGCCAACCGCGTCCCGGTGACGACGAGCGATGCGCTCGCCAAGGCGGTCACCGATGCGAAGAAGGCGGGGCGCGAAGCGGTGCTGCTCGAAATCCTTCGCCGCGGCGGCCCCTCGGCCTTCATCGCGATCCGTATCAAGCCGTAGACCGGCCTTCGTACCGTATCGAAAGGGGGCGTCGCGACCGTCGGGTCCGGCGCCCTTTTTCTTGCCTTGCGGACCGAATGTTCATATTATGTTCGTATAACAGAATCGGGAGAGAAATGATGATCGGATATGTGACGCTCGGTACCAGCGACTTGGCCAAGGCAGCGGCCTTCTACGATGCGATCGCGGGCGAACTCGATACGCCGCGAATGATGGAATTCGACGGCTTCATCGCATGGGGCAAGGAAGGCGGCGGCGCGGGTATCGGCCTGACCAAACCGTTCGACGGGAACCCCGCGAGCGTGGGGAATGGGGTGATGGTCGCGCTGGAGGCGAAGGACGCGGCGCAGGTCCAGCGTCTTTACGACATCGCGCTCGCCCATGGCGGAACGTGCGAAGGCCCTCCGGGACCGCGCGGCGAGGGCTTTTACGCAGGCTATTTCCGCGACCCCGACGGCAACAAGCTCAACGCCTTCGTCATGGGGTGATCCGCCCCGTCCTTTCATTGATCCCCGGCGAAGGCCGGGGCATCGGCCGGCCGATTTGCGTGTGAAGTTGCGCAGTTTTGCGTCGGTCCGCTCCGCGCCGCCGCCGGTTTGCGGATTGCCTGATTTCGCCCTCCGTTCTAGACCTTCGGGCAGGTGACCAGAGTGGAGGAATGCGAAGTGAGCGACGGCAGCGAAGCGACCGAAATCTATATCGGCCTCGGCGGCGGCGGGGCGCCCGACGGGCCGCGGCAATCTCTGGTCCTGAAGCGTGCGAACCGCCACGGGCTGATCGCGGGCGCGACCGGCACCGGCAAGACGGTGACGCTGCAGGGCCTTGCCGAGGGCTTTTCGGAAGTCGGCGTGCCGGTATTCGTCGCCGACGTGAAGGGCGACCTCTCCGGCATGGCGATGGCGGGCAGCCCGACGTCGAAGATGCACGAGATTTTCGCCAAGCGCGCTGCCGACATCGGCGATACCGGCTGGACGTATCACGACAATCCGGTGATCTTCTGGGACCTGTTCGGCGAACAGGGTCACCCCATTCGCACGACGATTTCGGAAATGGGCCCGTTGCTGCTCGCGCGGCTGATGGGGCTCAACGAGGTGCAGGAGGGGGTACTCGCGATCGCCTTCCGCGTCGCCGATGAACAGAATCTGCTGCTGCTAGACCTCGGCGACCTGCAGGCGATGCTCGCGTGGTGCGCCGAGAATGCCGACGAGCTGACGACCAAATATGGCAATGTGACCAAGGCGACCGTCGGCACGATCCAGCGGCAATTGCTGACGCTCGAAACGCAGGGCGGCGATCATTTCTTCGGCGAGCCTGCGCTCGACATCCAGGACATGATCCGGCTCGACGACAATGGCCGCGGCTATGTGAACGTCCTCGCCGCCGACAAGCTGATGGCGAGCCCCAAGCTCTATGCGACCTTCCTGCTCTGGCTGCTCAGCGAGATGTTCGAGCAGCTTCCCGAAGTCGGCGATCCCGACAAGCCGAAGCTCGTCTTCTTCTTCGACGAGGCGCATCTGCTGTTCGACGACGCGCCGCCCGCACTGACCGAAAAGATCGAGCAGGTCGTCCGCCTGATCCGCTCGAAGGGCGTCGGCGTCTATTTCGTCACGCAGAACCCGATCGACGTGCCCGAAACGATAGCCGGCCAGCTCGGCAACCGCGTCCAGCATGCGCTGCGGGCGTTCACCCCGCGCGACCAGAAAGCGGTCAAGGCGGCGGCCGACACCTTCCGTCCGAATCCGAAGGTGAACGTCGAGCGCGAGATCACCGAGCTCAAGGTCGGCGAGGCGCTCGTCTCGCTGCTGATGGCGGACGGCGCGCCGTCGCCGGTCGAACGGACGCTGATCAAGGCGCCCTGCTCGCGCGCGGGCCCGCTCGACGCGAAGGAACGCGCGATCATCCAGTCGATTTCGCCGGTCGCGGGCAAGTACGACACGCCGGTCGACCGCGAGAGCGCCGAGGAACTGCTCGCTGCGAAGGCAGAGCAGGCACAGGCCGCTGCGGTCGAGGCGAAGGCACAGGCCGAGGCCGACAAGCAGGCCGCGATCGCCGCGAAGGAAGAGGCGAAGCGCAAGGTCGCCGAAGAGAAAGTCCGCCTCCAGCAGGAAAAGGCCGCGGCGCGCGAGGCCGCGAAGCCGAGCTTTACCGAGAAGATGGTGCAGTCGGCGGCGCGCTCGGCCGCGACGAGCCTCGGCCGGCAGGTCGCGGGCAAGTTCGGCGGCCAGCTGATGCGCGGCATTTTGGGCAGCCTGTTCAAATGACCGCCGCGACCCGTATTTCCGTCATCCCGGCGAAGGCCGGGATCTCGCCGGTGCGTCAGATTGCATCGTTGAGATCCCGGCCTTCTCCGGGGTGACGAAAGGGGGTTCGGGTGGGGAGAGATGTCGCATCGATGGAGGCGAGCCTGATCGCCGCTGCCGAGGCCGACATTCGCCTGCCTCTGTTCGAGCGCTTCTTCACGGCCTTTCCCGAGCGCCGCGCGAGCTTCATTTCGATCGACGCTGCCTCGCGGCGGATGACCGACGAAACGCTCGAGATGATGCTGGGGCTTGCGAAGCGCGAGGGTTGGGTATGGCCGCTCGTCGCCGAGCTCGTCTTCACCCACCGCAGCTACGGCGCGCTGCCGATCGCCGAATATGACGCTTTCATCGACATGACGGTCGATGAACTGGGCAGGGCGGCCGGCGCGGCATGGACGTCCGAAGCGGCATCGGCATGGCAGCGCCACGCCGATGCGCTCAAAGCGATGATCCGCAAAGCCCGCGCCGAGTGGAAGAGCGCGATGCCCGCCGGGGCGCCGCAGCTCGCCGAATGAGTGGCGCGCTGCGTCGGCGCCCTTATCTCGCGTTCAGCCAAGCCGCGATTTCGCCCTTGATGCGAGGGCGGCTGACGCTGCGTTCCTTCAGCGTCGCGATCGTCTTGTCATAGGGCTTGCGGACATCGGCGGGCAGCGGCGCCGCGATGCGTCCCAGCTTCGCGATCATCGCCGGGTCGTTCGACGAGGCCGCGAGCCCCGCAAGAAAGCGCGCCCGCGCCGAGGCGTCGATCAGCCGGTCGACCGCGGCTTGGTTCGCCTGGACGAAATCGACCGCGAGTCCGGCGTGATTGCGCGCCACCGCACCGATGATCGCGGCGCTGACCGTCTTGCCCGGCTCGTCGGTGAGTGCGAGGTCGAGCGCGCGCTGCGCGAGCTTCGGATCCTTCGCGTTGCCGAGCAGCGTGTAGAAGGCGCTGCGTTCGACCGCCGACTTCGATCCCTTCGCCATTGCGCGCAGCTTGTCCCACTCGGCGGCGCTCGCGTTCGAGGCGACGATGCCGAGCCAGCGCGATTTCAGCGGACCGTCGAGCGCGGCGGGATTCGCGTCGAGCAGCGCGAAACGGCGGCGCGCCTCGGCGAGCACCTTCGCATCGCCGAGCGTCCCGAGTGCGCCGAGCAGGTCGGAGCGCAGGATCGCGTCGAGCGCGGGCTCGCCCTTGCGCGCATCGAAGCCGAGCCGCTGCATCGACGGATTCAACACCGCGCTGCCGCGCGCCGCGATCGCCTTCTGCACCGCCGGCTGGTCGTCGAAATAGCCATGGAGAAGCTCGTAGCGGCCGGCGGCGTCGCCGATCACCTTCTGGTTGGCGTCCTTCGGCGTCGCGGCGAGCAGGTCGAGCGCGGCGCCCATCGGCTGATAGCCTGCGTTCGCCAGCGCGAAATTGTCGCCGAGCAGTCCGAGCTGGTCGATCGGCGCGAGGCTCGCGAAACTGCCGCGCAGAGCACCGAGTGCCGCGGGCGAATAGAGCGTGCGGTAATAGCCCGCCTGACCGGCGTTGATCAGCACCGGGCCGCAACCGGGCAGCGTCAGCGTACCCGTGCCGCCCGAAATCACCTGCCGCGCCACCGCGCCATTGCCTGCGCGCGCAAGCACGGGAACCTTCCACCGGCGGCCGTCGGCGGCGACACCGTCCTTGCGGTCGCGCGAGAATTCGCTCTGCACCAGCTCGACATTCGTCTTGCCGCCCGCGCAGGTGACGCCGCCGACGCGGAGCAACGGGATGCCGGGCTGGTTGGTGAAGTCATGCGCGATCGCGGTGAGCCCCTTCGCGCCCGCGGCCTCGACCGCATTCCACAGATCATCGGTGCGCGTGTTCGCATATTTATGCTTCGCCATGTAGGCGCGCAGCCCGTCGCGCCAGACATCCTCGCCAGCGTAGGACTCGAGCATCGTGATGACGGCCTCGCCCTTCTGGTAGGTGATCGCGTCGAACGCCTGATTGGTGTCCTCGACGGTGCGGATCGTCTGGACGATCGGGTGCGTCGTCGCGAAGGCGTCGAGTCCCATCGCACGCTCGCGGCCGCCGACGCGGTCGAGCAGCGGCTGCCAGTCGGGGTGGAAATGGTCGCTCGCCTTGGTCTCCATCCAGCTCGCGAAGCCTTCGTTGAGCCAGAGGTCGTCCCACCATGCCATCGTCACGAGGTCGCCGAACCACTGGTGCGCGACTTCATGCGCCTGCGTCGTATAGATTTCCTGCCGCGTCGCTTCGCTGGTGATCTTGGGGTCGTCGAGCAGGATGCGCTCGAAGGTGAAGATCGCGCCCCAATTCTCCATCGCGCCGAAGAATTGCGACTGGCCGGGCCCCGCGATGTTGTCGAGCTTCGGTAACGGATAGGGCTGGCCGAAATAGTCGCGGTAATAGCTGAGCAGCGGGCCGAGGCTGTCGAGCGCGAAGCGCGCCTGTTCGCCCGACCCTTTCGGCGAGACGATACCGACCTCGGCGCCGCTCTCGCTCTTCGCCGCGAGCCGCTCGAAATTGCCGGTCGCGAAGAAGAGGAGATACGAGGACATCTTGGGCGAGGTCTGGAAGACGACGGTCTTCTTGCCGTTCGCGGCCGGCGTCTCGCTCGTCACCGGCATGTTGCTGACCGCGAGGTCGCCTGCGGGGACGGTCGCCGACAGGCTGAAGGTCGCCTTGTAGCTCGGCTCGTCGAAGCTCGGCACGAATCGCCGCGCGTCGGGCGCCTCGAACTGGGTGAACAGCCCGCGCACTTCGTTTCCGGTAACCTTGTCCGGATAGTCGAGCGCGAAGAGCCCGTTCGCCTGCGTGTTGATCGCCCCGGTATAGGCGGTGGTCAGGCGGTATTTGCCCGGCGCGAGTTCGCCGGGTGCAGTGAAGGTTGCGGTCTGCGCTTCGGTGTCGGTCGCGACGGTCAGCGGGATCGCCTTGCCGTCGGCGCCGGTCAGGCTGGCGCTCGCGAAGCTCAGGTCGAGGGCGTTGAGGGTCAGCGCTGCCGACGGCGCATAGAGCTCGATGTCGATCCCCGCCTCGCCCGTGAAGGTGAGTGCCTTCGCATCGGGGGTGACGCTGACGTCATAATGCAGCGGCGCCGCGATGCGCGGCAATTGGCTCGGAATACTCGCATCGAGCGGCGCGCCGGTCAGCGAAGGCGGAACGGCCGCGGCGGGAGCGATCGGTGCGGGCCCGGGCTGCGCGGCGCAGGCGGCAAGTCCCAGTGACGAGACGGCGGCAAAAAGGAAATGACGTGCAGTTGTTTTCATGATGCGATCCCCGGTAATTTTCGGCGCTCGCTACGCCTCCGAATTCGTGTCGCGCGTCGTGCTTCGACGGGCGGTCTTACCCTATCGACAGACGACGCGAATCGCGGCACTTTGGTTGCATGACAAAACCTATATTGCCTGGAGAGGTATCCGCCGCCGTCGTGAATCCGGTCGCTTACGGCGATTGGGACGGGCTTCATCGTCAGCTTGCTTGGGCGCGCGCCAATGCCCCGCTCGCGGTTGCCGAAAACCCCGAGCACGACCCCTTCTGGCTCGTGACGCGGCACGCCGACATCATGGCGATCAGCCGCGATCCGCAGCGATTCGCGAACGGCATCCGTCCGACGGTGCTGACGAACCGCGACGGTGAGGCGCTGGCGCGCGCCGCGACCCCGAACAACGACGGCCATCTGATCCGCTCGCTGGTCCAGATGGATGCGCCCGACCATATGAAATACCGCCTGCTGACGCAGAGCTGGTTCATGCCGAAGAATCTGAAGATCGTCGAAGACCGCATCCGCCTGCTGGCACGCCAGACCGTCGATCAGATGCTGGAGAGCGGCGAGTGCGATTTCGCGCGCGACGTTGCGGCGCATTACCCGCTTCGCGTGATCATGGACATCCTCGGCGTGCCGCCCGAAGACGAGCCGCGGATGCTGATGCTGACGCAGCAACTGTTCGGCTCGACCGACCCCGAGCTCAATCGCAACAAGGTCGAGATCACCAGCGCCGAACAGGCGATTGCGATGCTTCATTATGTGATCGCTGATTTCGAAAACTATTTCCGCGAGCTGACCGCCGACCGGCGCACGAATCCGCGCGAGGACATCGCGACGGTGATCGCCAATGCGATGGTCGGGGGCGAGCAGATCCCCGATCGCGAACTCGCCGGCTATTATATGATCATCGCAACCGCGGGGCATGACACGACGAGTGCCTCGACCGCGGGCGCGATCATGGAGCTGGCGAAAAACCCGGCGCTGTTCGAGCGCTTCCGCGACGCGGAAAGTGACAAGGCGGGGCTGATCGAAGAAGCCATCCGCTGGACCACTCCGGTCCAGCATTTCATGCGCAGCGCGAGGGAAGATGTCGAGATCGGCGGGCAGACGATCCGCGCGGGCGACTGGCTGATGCTCAACTATGTCTCGGGCAACCGCGACGAGGATGTGTTCGCGGACCCGTTCGCCTTCGACCCCGACCGGCCGAGGAACCAGCAGATCGCCTTCGGTTTCGGCGCGCACGTCTGCCTTGGCCAGCATCTCGCGCGGATGGAGATGCGGATCATGATGGAAGAATTGTTGCCGCGGCTGAAGAGCCTTGAGCTGACGGGCGAGCCCGCGCGCGTCGAATCGGTGTTCGTCGGCGGCTTGAAGCGGCTGCCGATCCGCTTCGAGGCCGTCTGACCGATTTTCCTTTGTGATCGATCCGCGCCATGCCAAGGCGGGGCGTGGGTCGATTTCTAGCGAGGAAATCGATGAAATATATCGTTTTGACCGCCGTCTTGATGCTGGCGGCACCAGCGTCGGCGATGACGATCGACGCTGACGAGCGCGAACTCTACGACGGCAGCGTTCAGTGCATGGCCTTTTACGGGATCATGGCCGGGCTCGGCGGCGACGAGGGGCCCGAGGATCCGAAGGCCGCGGCGTCGGGCACCAAATTCCTGGCGGTCGCAACCGTCCTTGCCGACGAGGACAAGGCGCAGATCCAGACCGATCTCAACGCGCAGATCGCGATGTTCGGCAAGCTTGCCGAGCGGCCCGACGACCCCGCGAACATCGAAAAGCTGCGGTCGATCAAGGATGGCTGCGAATTTATGGAAACGCTCGTCGACACGATGATCGACGGGTCGAGCTAGGTCTTTTCGCCGGGAAAGAAGCGCGCGATGACGTCGCTCGCGAGCCGCGCGGGGCGCAGCGTTTCCGCGTCGATGCAGCACCAGCTCGATTTGACTTCGGCCAGCACTTCCTCGCCGCGCTTGATGATCGTCTCGTAAAAGGCACGCGCGCCCTGGACTTTTTCGAGGATTACCGTCGCGATGACCTGATCGTCGAGGAAGGCGGGGCGGCGATAGGTGATCTCGTGCTTCAGCGCGACCCAAAGGTGCGCCGCGACCGCGTCGGGCGGCGCGATATGGCGCCAGTGCGACAGCACTGCGTCCTGAACCCAGCTGAGATAATGGGCGTTGTTGACGTGTCCCATGAAATCGATCGCGTCGGCCCCGACGGCAATGGCATGGTCGTGCGGAAGCGAGGCTGCGGTCATAACGCTGACACTAGTGTCAACAATATGTGACGGAAAGATGAAAAATCATCCTCTTCCGCGATAAGGCGCCACGCCCTGATCGGGGAGCCACAGCGCTTCGGGCGGCGCGCCCGACTGCCAGAAGACGTCGATCGGAATGCCGCCGCGCGGATACCAATAGCCGCCGATGCGCAGCCACCGGGGCTGCATCTCGTCGAACAGGCGGCGCCCGATGCCGACGGTGCAATCCTCGTGGAACCCCGCATGGTTGCGGAAGCTACCGAGGAACAGCTTCAGGCTCTTCGATTCGACGATCGTCTCGCCGGGCGCATAGTCGATGACCAGATGCGCGAAATCGGGCTGGCCGGTCACCGGGCAGAGCGAGGTGAATTCGGGCGCGGCGAAGCGGACGAGATAGAGTTCGCCGGCGCGCGGATTGGGGACATAGTCGAGCACCGCGGCCTCGGGCGAGGCAGGCAGTTCGCTGGATTGGCCAAGATGTTTGGGCGCAAGGCCCGTGGGGGTGGAATCGGACATGGAAACCATCTAGGGACGCGCGCGGCCGATGTCATCAGCAGCCATGCGGTGCCCGGTGAAGGTTCAGCGCCGATTCAGCGGCGCGGCGGAATGAACGGTTTCGGAAATTGCGAATCTCAACGATGACGGTGCGGACGATCGGGCGACAGGAAAAGACGGCGCGGCTCTCGCTGGGCGCGCTTGCGGTATCGCTCGCGCTGAGCGTGCCCGCTGGTGCGCAGCAGGCCGATACGCCGGCGCCGACTCCGGCGCCTTCGTCAACCTTTCGCCTGCCGCCCGCAAACGACGGCCGCGCGCCGGGCGTGCAGGGCCCTGCGGACAACAATATCCCGCCGCTGAGTCCCGGTGATTCGTCGCCGGCTCCGACGCCGGCGCCAGCCCCCGCGGCGCCACCGGTCGTCGCGACACAGCCCTCGCGGACGACCCCTACTCCCGCGCCAGCATCGGCCATCCCTGCGCCGCGCCGCGACGCGGCCGCGCCGGTCCAGGCGGCGCCCCGCCCCGCGGAGGCCGCACCGGACGCAACGGCACCCGCTGACGCGGCGGCCCCCGCGACCGATGGCGCGCCGGCGGCATCGCCCGGCTTTTCAAGCGATCCGACGGCGCCGGTGACGCCCGCTCCGGCCGCGGACACGGGGGCAACCCCGTCGACGAGCGGCGAAACGACACCGATTTGGGCGTGGCTGCTCGCCGGGCTTGCGGCGGCCGGTGCCGGTTTCTGGTATTGGCGCCGCCGTCCGGCGGTCGCAGGCGCTGCGCCGGCCGAATATGCCGAGCCAGTTCCCGCGGCGAAGCCGTTGCCGCGTGCGGCCGAGCCCGCGCCGCGTCCGGCGCCCGCAACGCCGCCCCGCGCTCCCGTTGCTCCCGTGCCCGCTGCTCCTGCGGCGGCTGCACCCTCGGTTTCGCCGCTCGTCACGCGGCCCGCCGCCGAGCAACGCGCGATCGTTTCCATGGCACTCGACATTCGGGGCATCCGGATGACGCGCGAACAGCTCGTGGTGGCCTTCACCTTGAACCTGCTGAACCAGGGGCCCGTCGCGGCGACGGGCCTGATGGTGCGAATCGCGCTGAACCAGGGCTCGGCGATGACCGAGCCCGTCCTTGCGCGGTTCTTCGACGGTGCAGGCGGCAGCGTGTTGCGCGACGATATGGTCCTCGAACCCGGTGCGGGCGAGCAGCTCAGCACCGAAGTGATGCTGCCGCGTGCCGCGGTAGAACCGCTGATCATCGGCGGGAAGCCGATGCTCGTGCCGGTGATGGCGTTCGATGTCACCTATCATTGGGACGGTGAGGGCGATGCGTTCGGACAGAATGCCGGAACCTTCGTCCTGGGGCGCGAACAGGGTACGAGCGGCAGCGAGAAGCTTGCTCCCTTGCCGCTCGATCACCCCAACTTCGTCGTCAACCGGCCGGCGGCACGGACGACGGCGATCCGGCGCGCCCAATAAGTCGCTCGATCGCTGCTTTTTTGTTGCGGCGCACCATAAGCTGAGGCAGACCGCCACCGTGCTTGAAAAAGGGCACGCCGGGGCATAGGCTTGCCGTCCCCAGGAAAACAGAGCCACAGCAGGATGGCCGGCAAAGGGACGGGTACAGCGGTTCCACCGGTCGCAACAGGAGCATGACATGGACGCCTTGGTCTCAACCGACTGGCTGGAACGCGAACTGGGGGCATCGGACCTGCGGGTCGTCGATGCGACGAAATTTTCTGCCGATGCCGGCCGCGACGCGCGGGCCGAATATGAGGCGGGCCACATTCCCGGCGCGGTGTTCATGGATCTTGCCGAACTCGTCGATACGGCGAACGCGATCGACAACATGGCGCCGCCCGCCGAAAAATTCGCAAGCCGCATGCAGTCGCTGGGTCTCGGCGACGGCAGCCGCATCGTGATCTATGACGACAGCCCGCTCAAGAGCGCGGCGCGTGCGTGGTGGCTTCTCAAGCTGTTCGGCGCGCACGACGTCGCGCTGCTTGACGGCGGTCTCGCCAAGTGGAAAGCCGAAGGCCGTCCGCTCGAAATGGGCAAGCAGACGCTGCGCCATCGCCATTTCACCGTCTGGCGCGACGCGAAGGCGGTACGCACCAAGGAGCAGGTGCTGGCCAATATCGACAGCGGCGCCGAACAGGTGCTCGACGCGCGCGACGCCAAGCGCTTCACGGGCGAAGAGCGCGACGCGCGTCCGGGCCTTGCGCCCGGCCATATTCCGGGTTCACGTAACCTGCCCTTCGGCAATCTCTTCAACGCCGACGGCACGTGGAAGCGCGGCGATGACCTCAAGGCGGCCTTCGATGCGGCAGGCATCGACCTCGACAAGCCGCTCGTCACCACCTGCGGCAGCGGCATGACCGCGACCGTCGTCGCCTTCGGCGCGCATCTGCTCGGCAAGGAAGACGTCGCTGTGTACGACGGCAGCTGGGTCGAATGGGGTTCGGATTCGGCGACCCCCAAGGCGACCGGCGCAGCCTGAAGCCCCGTGGCGGGCAACGGCGAAAAGGACGACAGCCTCCGCCCTGCGACGAAACTCGTGCAGGGCGGGCGGCGGCCCGAATGGACCGGCGACCCGCGGCTTGGCGGCGGGATCGTCAATCCGCCGGTGTGGCGGGCGTCGACGATCCTCTACGACAATATCGCCGACCTGAAGGCGCGCGGCCACGCGACGCACGACAAGCTTTATTACGGCCGGCGCGGGACGCCGACGGTATGGGCACTCGCCGATGCACTGACCGATCTCGAGCCGGGGGCCGAGGGCACCCTGCTCTATCCCTCGGGCGTTGCGGCCAACTCGGCGGGGCTGCTCGCGTTGCTGTCGCCCGGCGATCATCTGCTGATGGTCGACAGCGCCTATGAACCGACGCGGGCGTTCTGCAACGGCCTGCTCGCGCGCATGGGCGTGCGGACGACCTATTATGACCCGCTCGTCGGGGCGGGCATCGCCGACCTGATCGAGCCGGAAACAAAGCTCATCTTTCTCGAATCGCCGGGCAGCCTGACCTTCGAGGTGCAGGATATTCCCGCGATCACCGCGGTTGCGCGCGCGCGCGGCGTGCTCACGATGCTCGACAACACCTGGGCGACGCCGCTGCTGTTCCCCGCGCTGGCGCACGGCGTCGACGTGACGATGATGAGCCTCACCAAATATGCGGGGGGGCACAGCGATGTCATGATGGGCTCGCTCACCGCGACGAAGGCGGTATGGCCGAAGCTGCGGAGTGCGGCGTATCAGTTGGGCCAGGCGGTCTCGCCCGACGATTGCGCGATGGTGCTGCGCGGGCTTCGCACGCTCGACGTGCGCATGGCGCGGCATGGCGAGAATGGACTGACCATCGCGAACTGGCTTGCCGGACGGCCCGAGGTCGGGCGCGTGCTGCATCCGGCGCTGCCCGGCGATCCGGGGCATGCGATCTGGTCGCGCGATTTCGGCGGCACCAGCGGGCTGTTCGGCTTTACGCTGAAGGGCGTCGACGAAGCCGCGCGCACGCGCTTCATCGATACGCTCGGCCACTTCGGCATCGGCTTCAGCTGGGGCGGTTACGAAAGCCTGGTCGTTCCCAGCGACCCGCACACTATTCGCTCCGCGGTGGCGTGGACCGATCCCGATCCGCTCGTCCGCCTGTCGATCGGGCTCGAGGACCCGGCCGACCTGATCGCCGATCTGGAACGCGGGTTCGCCGCGCTGTGAGCGCCGGAACCAGCCTTCGCGAAGGCTTTGCCCGCACCGTCACGGTGATGAAGGATATCGGGCTCGATGTCGGGTCGTACCGGCTGTCGCTCTATGGCGTCGTCTCGGCGATCGTCGTCGCGATCCTGCTTTATGTCGCGGTCAAGCTGGCGATGCGCGCGATCAAATGGGTGCTTCGCCGCAATCACCAGATCGACGAGGCGCAGCGGCTGCTGACCGAAAAGCTGATCGCGATCGCGCTGTTCATCTTCGCGATGCTGTTCGGTATCGATCTGCTCGGGATCGACCTGACCGCGCTCGCGGTCTTTTCGGGCGCCGCGGGTCTCGCGATCGGTTTCGGGCTGCAGAAGACCGTCGGCAATCTGATCGCGGGGGTCATCCTGCTGATGGACCGGTCGATCAAGCCCGGCGACGTGATCGTCGTCGGCGACGGCAGCAGCATGGGCGGAGGGACGGGGCCGGGCAGCATCCCCAATGTCGGCCGCGTCGCGAAAATCGGCGTGCGCGCCGTCAATGTCGTGACGCGCGACGGCAAGAAGCACCTGATCCCGAACGAATTGCTGATGACGCAGCCGGTCGAGAACTGGAGCTATTCGAGCCGCGACGTGCGCGTGCGGATGCGCGTTCCGGTCGCTTATGACTGCGACTTGCGCGAGGCGCAGCGGCTGATGGTCGAAACCGCGAAGGCGAACCCGCGCATCCTGAACGAGCCCGAACCCGTCGTCTGGATCACCGCTTTCGGCGAGCGCGCGGTCGAGCACGAGCTCCGCTACTGGATTTCGGACCCCGAGGCCGGGCTCGGCAATATCCAGGGAGACGTGTTTCTGGGGATCTGGGACCGCTTCAAGGAAGCGGGAATCCGCATTCCCTACCCGCGGCAGGATGTGCGGATCGTCGAGGCGCCGGACGATGATCCGGCGCCCCGCGACGGAAACTAGAAGCCGATCTTCTTCGCGCGCTCGACGCATTCGACGATGATGCGCTTTGCCTCGTCGACGTCGCCCCAACCGTTGAGCTTCGCCCATTTGCCGGGCTCGAGATCCTTGTAGTGGGTGAAGAAATGCTCGATCTGCTGCAGCACGATCGGCGGCATGTCGGTGTAGCTCGCGACGTCGGCATAATAAGGGAAGGTCTTGTTGACCGGCACGCACAGCAGCTTTTCGTCGCCGCCGGCGTCGTCTTCCATGAGCAGCACGCCGATCGGGCGGCACTTCACCACCGCGCCCGCGACGATCGGCGAGCGCGCGACGACGAGGGCGTCGAGCGGATCGCCGTCCTCGCCCAGCGTGTGCGGCACGAAGCCGTAATTGGCGGGGTAGCGCATCGGCGTGTGGAGGAAGCGGTCGACGAAGAGCGCCCCCGACGCCTTGTCGAATTCATATTTCACCGGCTCGCCGCCGATCGGAACTTCGATCAGGACGTTCAGGCTGTCGGGCGGGCTGTCGCCGGCGGGGATCAGGTCGATGCGCATGGGAGAATGCAGTCCTTTTGGTTTTTTGGATTCGCGCGCGCCTTTAGCGCCCGCAGGCGCCGAAAGTCGAGGCCTAGCTTGTTTCCCTCGCGCCTGCGGGAGGGGATTTAGAGTGCGCGTTTCGCCGCGAGCAACTGGTCGAACCAATCGGGCCCGGTGCCGGTCTTCTCGACATGCGGCCAGCGCGGTCCGCCATGATAGTCGATGTCGACGGTACGATAGCGTCCACCGCGTTCGACGAGCAGCCGGACCGGCGTCTTTCCGTCGGTCGCGGCGCGGATCGCGGCCTCCAGCCGGTCCTTGCTATAGCTTACCCCGTCGACCGCGACGATCTTGCTGCCGTTGACGATATCGTTCCGGAACGCGGGGCCGTCCCACAGGATGCTGCCCGCAACGCCGTCCTTGTCGATGACCATCCCCAGCGAGTGCGTGAGGTCGTAATTCTTCGCGCGCTGCATGCGGTCGCGGTCGTAGGCATTGGGCGCGTCGCGCCAGACGAGGCGATAGCCAGCCTTCTCGATCCCCGCGACGGGCGCGGGCTGGCCGGGGAGCTGCATATGATCGTGCAGGAATTTCGCCCAGTCATAGGGGTGCACCGCGTTCAACGCCTGAACGACATCGTCGAAGTCATAGGTGACTTCGCCCCAGTCGCCCGGCTTTCCTCCAAAGAACGCCTTGGCGAAGTCGTCGAGACTCTTCGTATTGCCCGTTGCCTGGCGGATGATCATGTCCGCCTCGAGCCACATCAGCGAGCCTTCGTTGTAATAATCCTCGGTCCGCGTCGCGCTCGGAAAGGCGCGCGCCTTGCGCGCCGCGATCACCGGGTCGAGCGTCGTATCCTCGACCGAACGCCACTCGCGCCCCGCCTGAACGCTGTAGTTCGCGGCGTTGGTCGCCCATTCGGCGAGCACCATCTCCTTCGACTGCATCCCCGACCGGCCGGCGAGGACGAGGTCCCAGAAGCTCGTCTGCCCCTCATAGACCCACAGCAGATTGCCCTGCATCGGGGTGCGGAAATCGGGGGTCCACAGCTTGTCGGGGCGGCGGTATTTCCCGTTCCAGCTGTGCGTGAATTCGTGCGGCAGCAGGCCGCGTTCCGAATCATTCTCGTCCCATTCGGTGAAATAGTCGGGGTTGCGGCTGTTCTCGCTCGACCGGTGGTGCTCGAGCCCGATCCCGCCGAGCTCGTCGCTGAGCGCGAGCAGGAATTCGTAGCGGTCGAAATGCTTCGTCCCGAACAGCGCCAGCGTTTCGGACACCAGCGCGGCGTGGCGCGCGATATGATCGGGCTTGGCGCCCAGATATTTCTCCTCGTCGGCGACGACGTTGAGCGTGACATTCTGTCCGAGGTCCCATTTGCGGAAGAACCTGCCCGCGAACATCGGGCTGTCGACCAGCGTCTCATACGTCGTCGGCGCATAGCTGTAGCGGTTGCCCGACACCTTCAATCCGTCGAGCGCGGCGGCGCCCGTCCAGCCATCGGGCAGGGTGACGTCGAGCTGCACCGGGATGCCGCGCGTGAAATATCCCGCGGGGTACAGGCTGACCTGTTCCCATTGCAGGTTCATCATCACCGGGGTGACGACGACGCGGCCCTCGGTCGTGCGCGTCGGCGACAGGAAGTCGAACGCGACATCGATACTCTTCGTGCCTGCGGGCACGTCGATATCGAAGGCATAGACATCGGTGGGCTGGCGCGTCCAGCCAAGAGTCTTGCCGCCCGCGCTCGCCTTGAAGCCCGCAATCTCGGCGATCGCGCCGCGCGGCGCATGCTTGCCGGGCAGCCACTGCGGATAGAGCAGGGTGAATTTCCCCGACTTCGCGACGGGGATCGTCTGCCGGACGCGGAAGATACCGCGCGCATAGTCCGTCGCATCGACCTTGAGCAGCATCGTTCCCGGATAGGGGCGGTCGGCGGGCAGCGGGATGCTGTGCGGCTGAACGACGGGTTCTGGGCGGCTGTTGCCCTCCTGCGCGTGGGCGGGGGCGGTGAGGGCGATCAGGGCGGCGGCGACGAACGGTGCTTTTTTCATGGCCGTTCTCTGCCGCCAAACCGCGCGAAGGTCCAGCAAACGCTCTGCCAGCGCGCCGTCCGGTTCGACGAACGCGGCTCAGCCGCCGGCGATCATGTTGATCGAGAAAGCGAGGATGCCGAGGTTGTAGATGAAGGCGGCAAGACAGTGCCCGGTCGACGCGCGGCGGATTTCGCGGCTGGTGATGTCGATGTCCGCGGTCTGGAAGGTCATGCCCAGGATCAGCGCGAAATGCAGGAAATCGAAATAGTCGGGCGTGTCGGTGCTCGGGATCGACAGCCCGCCGGCGTGGCCGCCGTGCGCGCCGCCCAACCGGTAATAGAGATGCGCATAATGGATCGCATACACGATGTTCGCGAACAGCCAGACGAGCGCGAGCGTGACGATCACGAGCGGCTTCGAATAGGCGCCGGTTCCCGCGACGAGCTGCGCCAGCGCGCCGAGCACGACGATGCTGACCGCGACCGAAAGGATGAGCAGCGCGGTGCGGTTGGCGTCGTTCTCGATTGCGTGCCGCGCCATCACGCGCGGGTCGGTGGTGCGGAACAGCGGGATCGTCGACAGCAGGAACAGCGCCGTCACGATGTCGAAGCCGATCAGGAAACCGTGGAGCGGCGAGGCCGATCGCCATGCCGCCCAGATCGCGACGAGGATCAGCCCCGCCGCATAGGCGACGAAGCGCGGCGGCGCGATGCGGTTGCCGATGGTGCGGGCCATATGCCGAGCCTAGCCGCCGCGAAGCCCCTTGCAAGCCCGCTTTGCCTTTCGGCGAAAAAGCATTAGACGCGCCGCCCATGAGCAAGGACAAATCCGGCAAGATTCCGACCCCGCAGGCGGTGCGCGGCACCCAGGACATGCTCGGCGATTTCGCCGACCGCTTCGCGCACGTCGTCGAGACGTTCGAGCGGGTACGCCGCCTCTATGGCTTCAAGCGCGTCGAGGTGCCGGTGATCGAGCCGACCGCGGTGTTCGCACGCTCGCTCGGCGAGACGACCGACGTCGTGTCGAAGGAAATGTATTCGTTCGAGGACCGCGGCGGCGAGTCGATCACGCTGCGCCCCGAATTCACCGCAGGGATAGCGCGTGCCTATGTGACGAACGGCTGGCAGCAGTTCGCGCCGCTGAAGGTTGCGACGCACGGGCCGCTGTTCCGCTACGAGCGCCCGCAGAAGGGCCGCTACCGCCAGTTCCACCAGCTCGACGCCGAAGTGCTGGGCAGCGACAGCCCGCTCGCCGATGCCGAGCTGCTCGTGTTCGCCGACCAGCTGCTCAAGGAATTGGGCGTCGCCGAGGGCGTGACGCTGACGCTCAACACGCTTGGCGATGCCGAAAGCCGCGATGCCTGGCGCGCCGCGCTGGTCGAGCATTTCGAGGCACACCGCGGCGATCTGTCGGAGGACAGCCTCGCGCGTCTCGACAAGAATCCTCTGCGCATCCTCGACAGCAAGGATCCGAAGGACCGCCCGGTCGCCGACAGCGCGCCCGACATCGACGCGTTCCTGACGAGCGAAGCGCAGGATTTCTTCGGCGCCGTGACTGCCGGGCTCGACGCCGCGGGCGTCGCGTGGGAGCGCAATGCGCGGCTGGTGCGCGGGCTCGACTATTATCGCCACACCGCGTTCGAATTCGTCACCGATCGTCTGGGCGCACAGGGCACGGTGCTCGGCGGCGGGCGCTATGACGGACTGATCGAAAATCTCGGCGGCCCGCCGACCCCGGCGGTCGGCTGGGCGGCGGGGATCGAGCGGCTGGCGATGTTGGTCGAAGAATATTCTAGCGATGAAGTGATTGCCGTTATCGCGGATAATCCGAGCCGCCTTGAGGAGGCGCGGAGGATTGAACGGCATCTTCGTGCGGCTGGCCAACCGGTGCTTTCGATCTTCAAGGGAAATAGCAAGAAGCAGGCCGAAAAAGCGAGGGCGCAAGGCATTGGCGCACTCCTTTACGTTCGCGATGAGGAGAGACCCAATCGTCGTCTCCACCTCACGGAAGTGACGCGAAAAGGCGATGAAGGGACGGGCCGATTGCTGGAGATACTGGGGAAGCTGCCGTCAGAATATTCGGAACTAGAAGGTGACGACGACCAGCAGTAGCCCCCACCTCGTCACCCCGGACTTGATCCGGGGTCCAGACGACACCGGCGGCAATGGATCCCGGATCAAGTCCGGGATGACGAAGATTTGAAATGACAGCGACAAGATGACCTCCGTTTCCGAAAAGCAGATCGACGCCATCATCGAACGCCACGCCGCATTGCAGGCGCGCATGGCGACGGGGGATATGGCGCCCGCCGATTTCGTTGCGGCGTCGAAGGAGTTCGCCGAACTCGAGCCCGTCGCGAAGGCCGCGGGCGAAGTGACGCGGCTCCGCGCCGAGCTGGTGTCGCTGACCGAAATGCTCGCCGATCCCGAGATGAAGGCGATGGCGGCCGAGGAAATCGGTACGATCGAGGCGGCGCTGCCCGCGGCCGAGCATGACCTCGCGATCAAGCTGCTGCCGAAGGACGTCGCCGACGAGCGCGCCGCGATGCTCGAAATCCGCGCGGGGACGGGCGGTGACGAGGCGGCGCTGTTCGCGGGAGACCTGCTCCGCATGTACAGCCGCTATGCCGACGGGCAGGGCTGGAAGGTCGAGGTCATTTCGGCGAACGAGGCCGAAGTCGGCGGATACAAGGAAGTCGTCGCGTCGGTGAGCGGGCAGGGCGTGTTCGCCAAGCTGAAGTTCGAAAGCGGCGTCCACCGCGTGCAGCGCGTCCCCGTCACCGAAAGCGGCGGGCGCATCCACACCAGCGCCGCGACCGTCGCGGTGCTGCCCGAGGCCGAAGAGGTCGACGTCGCGATCAACGACAACGACCTCAAGATCGATATCTACCGCGCGTCGGGCGCGGGGGGGCAGCACGTCAACACCACCGACTCGGCGATCCGCATCACGCATATTCCGACGGGCCTCGTCGTGATCCAGCAGGACCAGCGCAGCCAGCACAAGAACCGCGCGAAGGCGATGCAGGTGCTGCGCGCGCGGCTCTACGATCTCGAGCGCGAGAAGATCCACAGCGCCGAGGCGTCGGCGCGCAAGTCGATGGTCGGCTCGGGCGACCGCTCCGAACGCATCCGTACCTATAATTTCCCGCAGGGGCGCGTGACCGACCACCGGATCAACCTGACGCTCCATCGCCTGCCCGAAATATTGGAAGGCGCAATGGACGAGCTGATCGACGCGCTGATCGCCGAAGATCAGGCGCAGCGGCTGGCGGGGCTGGGTGACTGAGATCGGCGCCGCGCTGCGCAACGCGGCGGCGCGGTTGGAGGGCGTGTCCGACACGCCGCGGCTCGATGCCGAATTGCTGATGGCGCATGCGCTGGGGATCGAGCGGCAGGCGCTGTTGCTCGACCCGGCGCGCTTTGCGGTTCCCGGGGCTTTCGACGCGCTGGTCGAGCGGCGGTACGGCCACGAACCGCTCGCCTATATCGTCGGCCACCGCGATTTCTGGACGATCCGGCTGCGGCTCGGCCCCGGAGTGCTGATCCCGCGTCCCGACAGCGAGACGCTGATCGAGGCGGCGGTGCAATATTTCGGCGCCACGGGGCCGAAGCGCGTGCTCGACCTCGGTACCGGCCCGGGGACGTTGCTGCTGGCCGCGCTGGCCGAATGGCCCGGCGCAGCGGGGATCGGCATTGATGCGAGCGAGGCGGCGCTGGGCTTTGCGCGTGCGAATTCCGATGCGCTGAAGCTGGCCGATCGCGCCGGGTTCCAAACCGGCGACTGGACTGACGGCATCGAAGGCCCCTTCGACCTCGTCCTCTGCAATCCGCCCTACATCGCCGACGGCGAGGCGCTGATGCCCGACGTCGCCGATTATGAGCCCGCGGGGGCGCTGTTCGCGGGTTCTGACGGGCTTGCCGACTATCGCCGGATCATACCCGATTTGCCGCGGATATTGGCGCCCCAGGGCATCGCCATTCTTGAAATAGGACACACGCAGCATATGTTAGTGCGTGAGCTTGCCGAAGAGGCGGGATTTTTCGTGACTTGCCGCCCCGACCTGGGCGGCCGCGACAGGGCGCTTTTGCTGACCCGCGCCTGACCCGCTTACAAGAATTTGCTTGGTTTCCGCCGCAAAGCGCTGTAGGTGCGGGCTCACAGACATGCGTTGGGTACCTTGATTGGTCCGACCGGTCTGCTTCCCACTTACGATGCTGGTGCGGGGCGATGCGCCCGGCGCAAGCGGTAAAGGGAACCGCGTGAGAAGCGCGGGCGCGACGCGCAGGATGCGCAGTCGGCCAAAAGGGGTTGGCGTAGCTTATTAGCTTATCAGGATGTCTCAGTTGAACATGAACAACCGACAGAGCGGTCGCCGTCGCGGCCGCAACAACAACAGCAACAATAATAACCGCCAGCAGTCCGGTGGACGCGGCGGTGTCGACCAGGCCAACCGCATCGACAGCCGCGCACGCGGCAATGCGGCCCAGATGATCGAGAAATACCGCAACCTTGCGCGCGATGCGCAGCTTGCGGGCGACCGGGTCCAGACCGAATATTATCTGCAGTTCGCCGACCATTATTTCCGTGTCGTGAGCGATTTCCGCGCCCGCCAGGAAGAAAAGGCCGCGGCGAACGGACAGGAACGCAGCCACGACCGCAGCCGCGAGATCCGCGGCGTCGAGGATTTCGACGGTCATGACGACAGCGGCTTCGAAAGCGAACTCGAAACCGAAAGCCGCGACGACCGTGACAATGGTGCGCGCGACAACGGCAATCGCGAAGGCCGCGAACGCGGCAACGATCGCCGCGACGACGACGGCCGCGGCAACCGTCAGCAGCGCGAGCGTGGCAATCGCCGCGACCGCGACGACGATCGCGGCAATGTGGCCGAACGTGACGAAGGCGATGAAGACGAAGGGGCCGTGCAAGAAGAGGCGCCCGCGCCGCGCGCCAGCCGCCGCGGTCCGCGCCGCACCGCGCGTGCCGTCGAAACCGATGATGGTGCGGCCGGAATCGACAGCGCGGTTCTGCCGCCCGCGATCGGCCGTCCGGAACGCGCCGAAGAGGCCGAGGGCGATGCCGAGACGGCACCCGCGCCCAAGGCGCGCCGTACGCGCCGCACGCTGGCGCCGCGCGGTCCGGACGTCGAAGCTGCGGAATAGACAGCCGATTTCGGCTGGCCTTTGAAATCGACATGCCATAGCCTCCCCGCCGGATATCTGGCGGGGAGGTTTTTCATGCGCGCTTTGGCCTTGATTTGCTTGGCAGCCGGGGGCGCCGCGATCGCACCCGCCGCGGCGCAGGAAAGCGCCTTCGGAAACGCGCAGGGCGACGTTGCCGTCACCATCTACAACAATGGCCAGTCGCTGGTGCAGGACGATCGCCAGCTCAGCGTCACGCGCGGGCGCAACCGCATCGAATTCCCCGACGTGTCGGCGCGCATCCGGCCCGAGACGGTGACGCTTTCGGGTCCTGGCCTGGGGATCATCGAACAGAATTTCGATTTCGATCTCCTCACCCCCGACAAGCTGATGGACAAGGCGGTCGGGCAACAGATCACGCTTGTCCGCACGAATCCGGCGACGGGGGTCGAACGCACCGAACGTGCGAAGGTGCTGGCGGCGAACGGCGGCATCGTGCTCGACGTTGGCGGGCGCATCGAAGTGCTCCGCGACGACGGCCTGCCGGTGCGCGCGGTGTTCGACCGCTTGCCTCCGAATCTTCGCGCACGCCCGACACTGTCGGTGACGGTCGACGCCGCCGACGCCGGCACGGTGCCGGCACGCCTGTCGTATCTGACGCCGAACCTCGGCTGGACCGCCGATTATGTCGCGCTGTTCGACGCCGCGAAGGGGGGAATGGACATCCAAGGCTGGGTTACGCTGACGAACAGCACCGGCACGACCTTCAATAACGCGCGCACGCTGCTCGTCGCCGGAAATCCGAACAGCGGCGGCGGCAGCTTCCGCCAGCTCAACGGCGCGATGGATTCGGCGGGGACCGAGAGCAGCAATCGCGAGCGGCTCGGCGACTATTATCTCTATCCGCTCGCGCAGCGGACGACGATCGCGAACGCGCAGCAGAAACAGGTGAGCTTCCTCGACGTGAAGGGTGCGCCGGCGCGCTCGACCTATGAATATGTCAATCGCTGGATGGGCAGCAGCTCCGATCCCGTGAGCACCGCGAGCGTGTTGCGCTTCTCGACGTCGAAACAGGGCGGGCTCGGCGACCAACTCCCCGCCGGAACGATCCGCGTCTATATGCGCGACGCCCGCGGCGACCCGCAGTTCATCGGCGAGAATCGCATCGATCATACGCCGATGGGGTCGAACATGTCGCTGCGCACCGGCGATGCCTTCGACGTCAAGGTCCAGACCACCGTCGTCTCACGCACGCGCAAGGGCGATTCGCGTTGGGTGACCAAGATGAAATATGTCGTCACCAACGCGCGGGCGGAAGCAGTGACGGTGCTTGTCGGGCAGGATGGCCTTTGGGGTGACGTCCGGATCACCGACGAGAGCATCAAGGGCGACCGCGTTTCGGCCGATCGCGTCGAGTGGCAGGTGCCGGTACCTGCAAACGGCAAGGTCGAGCTGACCGCCACCTTCGACACGCGTTACTGAAGCGGCGGCATGGCGCGGGCGTGGCCCCTGCTGGCGTGGATCGCGGCGCTGCTGGCGCCGGCGGTGACGGCTGCGCAGGAGCGTCCGGTCGTAGTGTCTTCGGACATCGCGAATGCGGCGGTGACCGTCTATCGTGCCCCCGACCGGAGCGGGGGCGCGATCGATCCGAATTGGCCGCAGGGTTTTGCCTTCATCACCGAGACGCGCAAGGTGACGCTGCCGGCCGGCGTGTCGGTGCTGCGCTTCGAAGGCGTCGCCGAGGGGTTGCTGCCCGAAACGGCGGTGCTGAGCGGTTTGCCCGACGGGGTGATCGAAAAGAATCGCGATGCGCGGCTGCTCTCGCCCGCGGGCCTTGTCGATGCCTATCTCAAGCGGAGCGTGACCGTCCGCCGGACCGACCGCGCGACGGGAAAGGTCGTCGAGCAGGAAGCACTGATCCAGGCGGGGCCGGGCGGCGGGGTCATTCTGCAGACCGCAGGCGGCTATGAGGCGCTCGGTTGCGCGGGGCTTGCCGAACGGATGCTCTATGCGCGCGTGCCCAAGGATCTCTCGGCAAAGCCGACGCTGTCGATGCTGGTCGAAAGCCGGTCGGCGCGGACCGTGACCGTCCAGCTCCTCTATCTTGCCGAAGGCTTCGACTGGGCGGCGAACTATGTCGCCGACCGCGCCGCCGACGGAAAGACGCTGGGGCTGACCGGCTGGATCACGGTCGCGAACGGCGGCGCGACGAGCTTTCCCAATGCGCAGCTCAACGTGATCGCCGGCCGCCTCAACAAGATGTACAGTCCGCCGCTGCCGCGCAGTACGCCGGGCGCGCTCGAGCTCAGATGCTGGCCGATGGACGTCACCAGCACGCATCCCTTGTGGGAATTGCCGCCGATCATCGAATATAAGCCGGAGGAAGAGGACGAATTTAGTGAGGCGGCGGAGGTGATCGTCACCGCGAGCCGCCGTCGCGGCTATGCGCGTGCCGAGATGGCGCCGGCCCCTGCACCGCCCCCACCTCCGCCGCCCCCGCCGCCGCCCGAGGATTTGGGCGATCTCAAATTCTATCGCGTCCCGTTCCGCGTCGACGTCTCGGCGAAGGGGCAGAAACAGGTGGCCTTGCTTGCGAGCGACAGCGTTGCGGTCGAACAGCTCTACGCGGGGACGCTCTATCAGAATTACGACGGTAATCCGGTGCCGCTGACGATGCGGCTGCGCGTGCAGAATCGCGAATCGGACGGGCTCGGATTTGCGCTGCCTGCCGGAATGGCGGCGGTGTTCGAGACGATCGGCGACCGCCGCCTGCTCGTCGGGGAAGCGAAGATCGGCGACAAGGCGAAGGACGAACGCGTCGACTACGACATCGGCGCGAGCCCGGCGGTACAGGTGCAGACGGTCGTCCAGGCCGATCCCGACAAAAAGGATGCGCGTCTGTGGCAGGTTACGCTGACCAACGCGCGCGCCTTCGACGCCGAGGTCGAGATGCTGGTTCCGCTGCGCCTCGACCCCGAACCCGACGGCTGGGAACGGCGCGGCGATGCCTGGGTCTGGCGCGTCCGCGTTCCGGCCAACGACAAGGTCGCCCGGACGTTCCGCGTCAAATAGCCGTCATTCGGCAGGAGGCAGCGGCCGCGGCCGATGATTCTCGTCGAGCGCGACGAAGGTGAAGACGCCTTCGGTCACGCGCTCCTCGGTGCGGCCGCCGTCGCGCGTCGCGACGACCTCGAGCCGGATCGCCATCGACGTCCGGCCCCGCCGTTCGAGATGCGCATAGACCGAAACGATGTCGCGCAGCAGGATCGGTGCGATGAATTCCATCGTCTCGATCGCCACCGTCGCGACCGCGCCCTGCGCGACGCGTCCGGCGACGATGCCGCCGGCGATGTCCATCTGGCTCAGCACCCAGCCGCCGAAGATATGGCCGTTGGCGTTGATGTCGGCGGGGCGCGGGACCACACGGAGAATCGGGTCGCGCGGGCAATCGGCACTACTCTCGGTCATGGTTCATATCCGGATCGTGTTCGAAGGGGTCTTCGATCGCTTCGTCATGGCCGCTGCCGCTCGACAGGAAGACGAGCCCCATCAGCGCGGCGCCCAGCATCACCGACAGGCCGACGCCCGCCGCGGTCGCGATGATCATGTGGATCGTGAGTTGATCGCCGATCGTATAACGCAGCCAGCCGAGCGCAAGAACGACGGCACCGAACGAGACGAGCGCCATCCCCTTCATCAGGCGGCGATAGCGCCCCCAGGCGACATTCGAGGTGTCGCGATCGTCGAGAGGCGAGGGGCGGACCATGCGCGCCTCCATGAACCAAGCGCGGCGTCAGGCCAAGCGGCAAAGGCGCTGCATTTGGCTTCGCTGAGAATCATGATAGGCTCGGCATCGCAACGGCAGAAAAGATGGGAGCGGCACCTATGACGATCGGAGCGATTCTTCACGGGCGCACGGGCGCAGTGATTTCGGCGCGGCCGGGCGATTCGGTGCGCGCGGTGATCGACCTGCTCGCGCAGCACCGCATCGGCGCGGTACCGGTGGTCGATGGCAATGCGATCGTCGGCATCTTTTCCGAGCGCGACCTCGTTCGCCTGATGTCCTCCTATGGGCCCGAAGCGCTCGACCGCAGCCTCGACGACGTGATGACCAAGTCGCCGGTGACGTGCGATTCGAACATGGCGGTGATCGCCGCACTCTCGCTGATGACGCAAAAGCGCATCCGCCATCTTCCCGTCGTCGACGATGGCGCGCTCGTCGGCTTCGTGTCGATCGGCGATCTCGTCAAGCATCGCATCGATCATATCGAGGCCGAGGCCGCGGCGATGCGCGATTACATCGCGTCGTAACGTCAGCCGAGGCTGAAGCGCAGCGAACGAATCAGGCTTTTGGGGTCGGCGAGCAGGTGACGGAACCGTCCGCCGGTTGCGCGGCCCTCGTCCGAACCGATCGCGTCCCACCAGGCGGACAGCCCTTTGCGCGAGGCATGATAGCGAAGATGCGCGGCCTTTTCGGCGATCGCGGCATCGAGCCGGCGCCGGTTGGCGTCGGTCAGCGCGACGCCGAAATCGCCGGCGCGTAATTTCAGGAAGGCGTTGAGCGTCATCTGCGCATTGCGCAGGTCATGGTCTTTGCCGGTCAGATTATCGCCCTGCCGGTGCACCGTCGCGACGTCGGCGAACTGGCAGAGGAAATCGCCCTGGCCGGTCAGCTTGAGCCAGAAGATCCAGTCCTCGCCGTGACGATAGCCGGGCATCCAGCCGACCGACTCGGCGGCGGCGCGGCGAAAGATGGCGGCGCAGGTCGGGATCATGCTCGTCAGCAGCAGCACCGCCTGCGGATCGCTCAGTCGATAAAGATCGTCGCCGATCGGCTCGGCCTCGATCCCGGGCGTCAGGCAGCGGCGCATCATGGGGATGCTCGGCGTGCCGTCGGTCCAGTGCTGCATCGCATCGGCGAAGCTGACGACGGCGTCGGGACGATTCGCAAGCGGCGCGGCAAGGCGCTCGATCGCGTCGGGCGCATATTCGTCGTCCGAATCGAGAAAGCCGATCAGCGGACTCGATGCGGCCGCCATGCCCAGATTGCGCGCGACGCCGGCGCCGCCGTTCGCCTCGGCCTCGATGAAGGTGACGCGAACCTCGGTCCGCCGCGACCAGGCCGCGACGACCTCGCGCGTATCGTCGCCCGATGCGTCGTCGACGACGATGATCTCGCGCGGCGCCACCGTCTGGCGCGCGACGCTGTCCAGCGCACGGCCGATCAGGTGCGGGCGGCGATAGGTCGCGATGATGACGCCGACGTCGGCCATCGCTCAGCCCTCGCGCGCCGGGCGCCGCAGGAAGCGGCCAATCGTCGCGCCCGCGAGATGGCGGATGTCGGGAACGATCGGGTGGCGAATCGCGAACATCGTGCCGAGCCAGAGAAGCACGCCCGCGATCACCGGCGGGATCAGCTCGCCGAAGCTCATCGCGGTGGGGGGCGTCAGCCAGCGATAGCAGGCGAGGAGCGGCGCGACCGCCGCCGCGGCCCCGATCAGGCTGCGGCCATAGTCAGCGAACAGACCGGCCCAGCTGAAACCGGTGAGGCCTCGCAGGAAGACGACGTAGAGCACGAACCAGAAGGCGGCATAGGCGACATAGGCCGAAGCCGCCGCTGCTCCACCATATTGCGCGCCGACGAAAAGCAGGACCACGGCGGCGGCGGTCGCGGTGCCCGTGCGCTTCAGCACGCCGTCGAGTCGCCCGAGCAATATCGGCACCTGCACGCTCATCGGCAGCGCGACGAAAATCATCTCGGCGATCGCGAGCAGGCTGAGAATCGGCGCGACGCCCGTCCAGCGCGGGCCATAGAGCGCGTGCACCAGCGGATAGGAGGCGACCGCGAGTCCCGCGAGCGCGGGCCAGACGATTCCCGTATAGCCCGCGACGAGCCGCAGATAGGGTTCGCCGAGCGACTTGCCCTCGTTCCTGAGCTGCGCGAGCGCGGGGTAGAAGACGCTGTTCACCGCGCCGGTCATCAGATTGACGAGCTGGACCGCAAGCCCGCTCGCGCGCGAATAGAGGCCGACCGCGGTGTTGCCCGCAATGCCGCCCACGATCAGGTCGGGCGAACGCGTGCCGACCGAATCGAAAATCTGCAGCAGCGTCGATCCGCCGCCGAAGCGGATGACGTGCGAGGCGCCGGCGAATCGCATGGGCCAGGGGAATATCCAGCCGTTCCGCCATTGGCTGACGAGCGCGCGCGCGATCTGCTGCGCGAGCGCGCCCCAGGCGAGCGCCATCGCGCCCTTGCCCATCGCCGCGAGCGTGATGGCGACCGCGGCGTTGGTGATCGACGCGCCGACCTCGATCATGAAGTCCGAGCGGAAATCCATCGCGCGCTGGCGAAGCGCCGTCGGGACGATCGCGAGCGGGACGAACAGATAGGAAGCGCCGATCACGAGCATCAGCGGGAAGAGCCTGGGATCGCCATAGAGCCAGGCGAGCGGTTTCGCCGCCGCGAGAATCACCAGCGCGACGCCCCATGCGACGGCGAGTGATACCGAAAAGGCGGTATGCAGCTTCTCGTCGCCAAGCTCGGCCTCGCCGACGATATAGCGGTTGAGCCCGAATTCCTGCAGCACCGCGATCAGCGCGGTCGCCGCAAAGGCGATCGAGAAGAGCCCGACCTCGGCCGGCGTCAGAAAGAAGCGCGCGACGACGATGCTGCTCGCAAAGGCGATCGTAAAGCTCAGCAATTTGCTGGCGCTCGCCCAGGCGATGGCTTTGCGGACCGACATGGAAGGTCAGCTCGCGCGAAATTCGGGCGACGGCGTCACCGTCGTCGCGTGCCGATCCTGGCGCCAGGCGAGCATCGGCGGCGCAAGCCGGGGAAAGACGCGCCAGAGCGCGAAGGCGAGCGACCAGACCGGATTGCGCATATGATGACGATGCGACCGCAGCGCCACGAGCGCTTCACCCGTATCGCCCGCGATTACCGCCGACACCGCTTCCTCGACCGCGCCGCGTTCTTCCTCGCGCGCGCGAAGCGCCCCAGCCAGCTTGGCCGCCTCGCTACCGGGCTGGGCGGCGATGATCTTGTCATAGACGCGGA